>Ga0070665_100000381_pt1 | contig 65638 bp, 66 predicted proteins | sample KBSS13metaG_FD_65862 | JGI IMG/M metagenome (GOLD analysis project Ga0070665, IMG submission 65862) | Switchgrass rhizosphere microbial communities from Kellogg Biological Station, Michigan, USA - KBS S1-3 metaG | ecosystem: Host-associated > Plants > Roots > Rhizosphere > Soil ... | reverse complement strand
TGTCCTTCACCCAGAAGGACATCGTCTTCGAAGGCCATGCCATCGAATGCCGCATCAATGCGGAAAATCCCTTTACCTTCCGCCCCTCGCCCGGCACCATCACCCAGTTCCACACCCCGGGGGGCCTGGGCGTGCGTTTCGATTCCGCGATCTATTCCGGCTACCGCATCCCGCCCTTCTACGACAGCCTGGCGGGCAAGCTGGTGGTCCACGCCAAGAACCGCAACGAGTGCCTGTTGCGCCTGCGCCGCGCCCTGGACGAGCTGGTGGTGGACGGTATCGAGACCACCATTCCCCTGTTCCAGAAGCTGGTGCGCGAGCCGGACATCATCAATGGCGACTATTCGATTCACTGGCTCGAGAAATACCTGGCCAGTCTTGGTCACTGATCTGGGTCACTGATGACCTTGCTGGCCTTCGAGGCCGAAAACGATATCGAACATCAGATTCTGAAGGCACAAGACGGCGCACTTTCCGGCGATGCGTTGCTGCACCGGATGGCGGACGCCGATCTCTTTATTCCCAGCACCGGCGAAGTTCAGACCGACGGCAGCGGCTTCCAGCCGGTGCTGATCGACCAGGACGGCTCATCCTTGGTGGTGGTTTTCACCGCCAGGTCGCGCCAGCCCAAGGACATGGCCGCCTGGATGATGCAGATGAATGGCGGGCAATTTTTCCGGCGCCTGCCGGCCGGCTATGGCGTGATGGTCAATCCCGGCTTTGACGCGCAAATCCTGGTGCCGCCGCATGGCATGGCGACGCTCAAGCGGGACCTTACCGGCCGGTAGCCGAAACTTCCGATCCCGGCTAGGCTTCTCTTTATAATCAGGCTGGGAGGCTGAGAATGGGTTTTCTTGAGCCCTATTCCGCACAAATCCTTGGGGTTGTCCGCATCGTGTCGGGGCTGTGCTTTCTGGAGCATGGCACGACGAAGTGGTTGAATTTTCCGCCGGGGACAATGCACCCGCCCATCACCTCGCTGTCCGGCGTCGGCGGGATCATCGAACTGATCGCCGGCACCCTGATCGTCCTGGGCCTCTATAGCCGCTGCGCCGCCTTCGTCGCCTCGGGTGAGATGGCCGTCGCCTATTTTCTGGCCCATATGAAGATCTTTGGCGACATAAGCTTCTTCCCGACTCAGAACGGTGGCGATGCCGCCATCCTGTTCTGCTTCATCTTCCTGTATCTGGCCGCGGCCGGCCCAGGCCGTTTTTCGGTTAGCGGCAAATAGAATCAGCAAATAACGCGCGACGGTCTGCACACCGCACGTTATTGTTTGGACAATGCACGGTACTCCGCGCCTCACGCCCGAGATATTGCTGCGCGCCTATGCGGAGGGCCTGTTTCCCATGGCCGAGCGGCGCGGCGACCCCACGCTCTATTGGGTGTCGCCGGACAAGCGCGGCATCATCCCGCTGGACGCGTTTCATGTGCCGCGGCGGCTGGCCCGCACGATGCGCAGCGGCGCCTTCACCATTACGTCCGACAGAGCGTTCCGCACCGTGATGGAAGCCTGCGCCGCGCCTGGTCCCGGGCGGGAAGAAAGCTGGATCAACAGCGAGATCCTGCGCCTTTACACGGCGCTGCATATCAGCGGCCATGCCCATTCCGTCGAGTGCTGGCAGGGTGACAGGCTGGTGGGCGGGCTTTACGGCGTCCGGCTGGGCGCGGCCTTTTTCGGAGAAAGCATGTTCTCGCGCGTGCGCGATGCCAGCAAGGTGGCTCTGGTGGCGCTGGTCGAGGGATTGCATCGCGGCGGCTTCACCCTGCTGGATACCCAGTTCATCACCGCGCATCTGGCCCGTTTCGGCGCCGTCGAAATCCCGCGCCAGCAATATCTGCGCCGGTTGCAGGATGCGCTGAATCACGAAGCGATCTGGCCGTTCTTCTGATTATCTAGGCGCGAGAAAATTTGCGGCCTGAGCAGGGTTGCTAGCGACAGCGTGGCAACGAGCGATGCGTACAACGTACGTGGGCGAGTTCATAGCGGCAGCGTATGAACGCGACGAACTCAGGACGTAAAGGGCCGCGCCTATTGCCCGGCGCCTTCGGGGAGAGCCTGGATGCCTTCCTTGTCGGAAGAGTCCGGCGCCGCGACCTTCGTCGGCGCGGTGGATTTGTTCGAGGCCACAGCCTGGGCGGGCGCGTTGTTGCAGCTGATCACCCACACGTCATAGAGCGGATGTTCCACACCATTGAGGCCGGGGCTTGAGCCATACATCCAGCCGGAAAAGACGCGCTTCGCCGGCTGGTCGGGGCGATGATCCTCGATCTGCACAAAGGCCGTGGTCTCCGGCGTCTCACTTTGCGGCGTCGAATAGCAAAAGCGCGCCGTGATCGTCAGGGTGGCGAAGCGCACCGGCTTGCCGATGGGCGCGGCGATGTTGGTGGGCCGGCCGGTAATCTTCTCCAGGCCGCGCATCAGGAGTTCGGTGCCGCCCTTGGGTGCAACGGGCACCACGGCCGCAGCGGTGTCGGCGCCCGGCGCGGCCGGTTGGACGGCAGGGGCTGCCGGCACCGGACCGGCTTTGGGAGCGCTCTGCGCAAAAGCGGCGGCGGCCAGGCCCAGCGGTATCAGCGCCAGAAAAATCTTTCTCACGGCCCAGCCCCCGGATCTGGCGCCTTGACCGGGCCTTGCGGCAGAGCGGCCGGCGGCTGGGTCGCTTGTGGTTGGGTCCCTTGTGATTGAACTTGGGGCGCTTGCGGTGCGGCCGGCTTGGCGGGTACGGCGCCGCTTCCGCCGGTGAAGCGATTAACCAGCCCCATCACGTCGATCGAACCCTGGGCGTTCTCGAAGAAGGCACCAGCGGTCATCATCTTGTCGTCGCCGCCCGGGGTGATCGAAAGATACTGGCCGCCCAGAAAGCCGGCCTGGGTCACCAGCACCGAAGAATCCATCGGCAGCTTGACGTCGTTGCGGATGCTCATATGCACCGTGACCAGGAAGGTCTTGGGATCCAGGGTCAGGTCGGTGACGGTGCCGATCTTGATTCCGGCCAGCCGCACATCGGTGCCGACCGACAGGCCGTCCGCCTTGGGCAGGCGGGCATTGATCTCATAGCCCGACAGGCTGCCCGAGCCGGTGCGCATATAGGCGAAGGCCAGGAAACCGATCGCGACGGCTATCACCACCGCGCCGATCAGGGTCTCGGCGACATTGTTCTGCTGCATGACGCGAGTGGACATGGACCTAGTGTCGTGGTTTCGAAGTTCGCAACAACACTGATATCACTCTCCTAGTGAACTTCGAAACCAAAACGACAGTAGGAATCAATAAGTTACTAGTGTCCTTCGTTTCCGAAATTCGCCTAGAGCCCGATATCGCGATCATGCGAATTTCGGAACCGGGACACTAGTCGGGCTTCCAGGCCTGATAGTCGCCGGTGGCCGGAGGCCGCGCCCCGCCCTTGGCCAGGCTGCCGCTGGGACGATAGGCGTCCGGCGTGCCGGTCAGGTTGGGCTGATGGGTCTTTTCAAAGCCCCGCACCTTGAACGGCGCCTTGGTGGGCGGCTCGGCATAGGTGTGGTGCAACCAGCCATGCCAGTCCGGCGGCACGCGGCTCGCCTCCACGGTGCCGTTGTAGATCACCCAGCGCCGGGCGCCATCCTTGTTCTGGTAATAGCTGTTGCCGAATTGGTCGGTCCCGACCGGCTCGCCACGGAATTTCGTCATCAGCCAAGTGCCCCAAGTGGCTGAGTTCCACCAGGAAAAGATCATTTTGAAGAACGGCATGGCCAAGCTCGGGGATTGGGGCGGGGATTCGCAAGGACTATAGGACTCGAAAGCCACTTTCGCCATGCCGCAAAAGGGAGGGTTTTGGCGCTGAGTCACCGACTCGCCACTTATCCCCAAAACGCCCAAAGCCTTTCATCACGCTGTGATGAAATCGGCGCAAAAAATATTTCGGCGCCTTAAGTTTTGACCCGCTTGACTCGCGGCTTTTGCGGGGGTTCCGCGCCACCAGATATGGTGGATTAACCTATCCCCACCCACTATCCGCTTGCGCCCTCGGACCCCCCGTGTCCATACTTGGGGCCAGTCGCTGCTCGCGACCACTACATCTGGCGGACTGATTGGCCCCTTCGCGAAGGCACCTTCGCGGACGGGAAACTGTCCTCCAGCGGGTGGCCGAGCCAGGGGCGGGGCCATTCAGGATCGGGGTCGTCGTCATGCGTATTCGCCGCCAATTCACTGTTGAAGGTCACTCGCCCTACGAGGACATCGCCTTCCGCACGGCCTCCAGCGAGATCCGCAATCCCGACGGCTCCATCGTCTTCGCCCAGGAAGACATCGAGGTTCCCGAAAACTGGAGCCAGGTCGCCAGCGATGTGCTGGCCCAGAAATACTTCCGCAAGGCCGGGGTCCCGAAGAGCTTGAAGCCGGTGCCGGAAGAAGGCGTGCCGGAGTTCCTGTGGCGCAAGCAAGGTCCCAAGGAAGGCAAGGAAACCACTGGCGAACATTCCGCCAAGCAAGTCTTCGACCGGCTGGCCGGCACCTGGACCTATTGGGGCTGGAAGGGCGGCTATTTCGATTCCGAAGGCGACGCCCGCGCCTTCTATGACGAACTCTGCCACATGATGGCGGCGCAGAAATGCGCGCCCAACTCGCCGCAATGGTTCAACACTGGCTTGCACTGGGCTTACGGCATCGATGGCCCCGGCCAAGGCCACTATTATGTGGACCACAAGACCGGGCGGCTGACCAAGTCGGCCTCGTCCTATGAGCATCCCCAACCGCATGCCTGCTTCATCCAGAGCGTCAAGGACGATCTCGTCAATGAAGGCGGCATCATGGACCTCTGGACCCGGGAAGCGCGTCTGTTCAAGTACGGCTCGGGTACCGGCACCAACTTCTCGCCGCTGCGCGGCGTCGACGAGAAGCTTTCCGGCGGCGGCCGTTCGTCCGGCCTGATGAGCTTCCTGAAGATCGGCGATCGCGCCGCGGGCGCCATCAAGTCGGGCGGCACCACCCGCCGCGCCGCCAAGATGGTGATCGTGGATATCGATCATCCCGATATCGAGGACTTCATCGACTGGAAGGTCATCGAGGAGCAGAAGGTCGCCGCCCTGGTCGCCGGCTCCAAGCTGGCCGAAAAGCACCTGAAGGCGGTGCTCAGGGCTTGCGTCAATTGCGAGGGCTCGGGCGGGGACTGCTACGACCCGCAGAAGAACCCAGCCCTGCGCCGCGAGATCAAGGCCGCGCGCAAGAGCATGATCCCCGACAATTTGATCGAGCGGGTGATCAGCTTCGCGCGCCAGGGCTTCAAGGACATCGACTTCCGCACCTACGACACCGACTGGGACAGCGAGGCCTATACCTCGGTCGCCGGCCAGAATTCCAACAACAGCGTGCGGGTCACCGACGAATTCCTGACGGCAGTGCTGGAAGACCGCGACTGGCACCTGACCTGGCGCGGCAACGGCAAGGTCGCCCGCACCGTGAAGGCGCGCGAGTTGTGGGAGAAAGTCTCTTACGCCGCCTGGGCCTGCGCCGATCCCGGCATCCAGTTCCACACCACCATCAATGACTGGCACACCTGCCCGGCAGGCGGCGAAATCCGCGCCTCCAATCCGTGCAGCGAATACATGTTCCTGGACGACACGGCCTGCAATCTGGCCTCGCTGAACCTGATGCAGTTCCGCACCGGTGACGGCGTCAAGCTGTTCGACATCGAAGCCTTCGAACATGCGGTGCGCCTCTGGACCATCGTGCTGGAAATCTCCGTGCTGATGGCCCAGTTCCCCAGCCGCGAGATCGCCCAGCTTTCCTATGACTACCGCACGCTTGGTTTGGGCTATGCCAATATCGGCGGCCTCTTGATGTCGGCCGGTGTTCCCTACGATTCACGCGAAGGCCGCGCCATCGCCGGCGCTATTGCCGCGCTGATGACCGGCATCTCCTACGCCACCAGCGCGGAGATGGCGGCCGAGCTGGGCCCCTTCCCCGAATATGCCGCCAACAAGGATGCGATGCTGCGGGTGGTGCGCAACCATCGCCGCGCCGCCCATGGCGAAGCCGCCGGCTACGAGAAGCTGTCGGTCTCGCCGGTGGCGCTGGACCTGAAGGCCATTCCGGAGATCGCCCTGGCCGATGCCGCCCGGCGCGCCTGGGACGATGCCCTCAATCTTGGCAAGCAACACGGCTTCCGCAATGCCCAGGCTACCGTGATCGCGCCCACCGGCACGATCGGCCTGGTGATGGATTGCGACACGACGGGCGTTGAGCCGGACTTCGCGCTGGTGAAGTTCAAGACCCTGGCCGGCGGCGGCTATTTCAAGATCATCAATCGCTGCGTGCCCGAGGCCCTGGCCAATCTGGGCTATGGCCAGCAGGAAGTTGACGCCATCGTCGCTTATGCCGTTGGTCACGGCACCCTGGAAGACTATCAGGGCCGGATCAATTATGACGCCTTGCGGGGCAAGGGCTTTGGCGATGAGCAGATCGGCGAGATCGAGGCGGCGCTGGAATCGGCCTTCGATATCCGCTTCGTCTTCAACAAATACACCCTGGGCAGCGAGTTCTGCACCCAGGTGCTGAAGCTGGATGCGGCGCAGCTCGACGCCCCCGACTTCGACATGCTGAAGGCCTTAGGTTTCAGCAAGGCCGATATCGATGCCGCCAACAGCCATGTCTGCGGCGCCATGACCCTGGAGGGCGCGCCCTATCTGAAGGAACAGCATCTGCCGGTATTCGACTGCGCCAATCCGTGCGGGCGGATCGGCAAGCGCGCCCTGAGCATGGAATCCCATATCCGCATGATGGCCGCGGTGCAGCCCTTCATCTCGGGCGCCATCTCCAAGACCATCAACATGGCCAACAGCGCCAAGGTCAGGGATTGCGGCGAGGCCTATATGCTGTCCTGGAAGCTGGGACTGAAGGCCAATGCGCTCTATCGCGACGGCTCCAAGCTCAGCCAGCCCCTGGCGAGCCAGGTCTTCGCCTTCGCCGATGAGGACGAAGACGATGTCCTGCCCGAGGCCGCCAGGTCCGTCCCGCAGTCTCATCAGACCGTGGTCACCGAGCGCATCGTCGAGCGGGTGATCGAGAAGATCCGCAGCCATGAGCGCGAGAAGCTGCCGCATCGCCGCAAGAGCTATACCCAGAAGGCCGTTGTGGGGGGCCACAAGGTCTATCTGCATACCGGCGAATATGAAGACGGCCGGCTGGGCGAGATATTCATCGATATGCACAAGGAAGGCGCCGCTTTCCGCAGCCTGATGAACAATTTCGCCATCGCCATTTCAGTCGGCCTGCAATATGGCGTGCCATTGGAAGAGTTCGTGGAGGCCTTCACTTTCACCCGCTTCGAGCCAGCGGGGCTGGTGATCGGCAACGACTCCATCAAGAATGCCACCAGCGTGCTGGACTATATCTTCCGCGAACTGGCGATCTCTTATCTGGGCCGCACCGATCTTGCCCATGTCGCGCCTCCCGCGGACGAAGACCTTGGCCGCGGCGACAGTCCCGCCGAGCGGGTGATCGCCAAGGTGGCCTCCACCGGCTATCTGCGCGGCGGCCGGCCCATGACCCTGGTCAAGGGCGGCGCCGCGCCCAAGATGATGGCGGACGAGGAACATGAGCATTTCAGCCACATCGAAGCCCATAACGACACAGAGACGGTGGACCTGACGGAAATCCGCGCCGGCGTGGAAGCCACCCTCAGCACGGTGAGCGCACAGGTCGCGACCCTGGAAGCGGCGTTGATACGGTCGCCGGCTGCCTCGGCGGGCGTCACCCGCGCGGCGCGGGCGGCGGAGGCGCGGCTCAAGGGCTTTGAGGGCGACAGTTGCGGGGCTTGCGGCAACTTCACCCTGGTGCGTAACGGCACCTGCATGAAGTGCAACACCTGCGGTTCCACTAGCGGCTGTTCTTGAAGAATTAGGCGGGGCTGTCACAGGGCGCGGGAGCAAAAGCTTCCGCGCCCTGTTTTTTCAGCAGGCCTGTTTCAAATCGGCGTGCGCCCAGATGCGAGTCTCCGCGTCAAAGGCGGCTTCTTCGAGCTCCGAGGCTGTGCCTTCAAATTTGCGGCGGAAAAATTCGATGCCGGTCTCCCCGGCATACACCCGAAACCGCGCCGCGATAGAGCGCAACTCCAATGCGTTGGACGGTCCCTGCCCAATCATAGGCTGTGAACGTTTCTCATCCTCAACCAGTTCCACCCCCGGTTGCGCAACCATTTGGTAACCATGCGCGGCAACCCTTCGGTAAAGCGTGGCGCGCGAAAGTGCCCGGATGCGCATCCTTGCCGCCACTCTGCTTCTGGCCCTGGCCGGATTTCCGGCCGCGCCAAGCCTGGCGGCCAATCCGGCCGCGGTGGCGAAGATCCATGGCGGCATCGTGGACTGCGTCGGCTGCAACCTGTCTGGCGCCGATCTCACCAATACCTGTGTCAAGGAGCACGATCTGCACGGCGCCAATTTCGACGGCGCCAACGCGACCTTGATGTGCATGTCCTTCGCCAACTTCACCAATGCCAGCTTCAGGGGCACCGAACTTTCCGGCGCCAATCTGGCGGGCGCCAGGATGGACGGCGCCGACCTGACAGGCGCCAAGACATCCATCACCTCGTTCCTTGGCACCGACCTGACACGCGTGAAAGGCCTGACCCAGAAGCAACTGGATGTGGCCTGTGGCGACGCAAAGACCAGATTGCCGCCGGGCCTGAAGGTTCACACCTGCAAATAGTTTTGGCGGCTACTCGGCCGCCGCCTTGAGCGGATCGGGCTTCCAGCGCAGCACCGGCTTTCTTGCCGCTGCAGTTTCGTCGAGGCGGCGGCGCGGCGCCAGGCGCGGCGCGCCGGCAAAGCGCTCGGTCTTCTTCTCCCGCGCTTCTACGGCGAGCGTATGCAGCACATGGATGAAGCGATCCAGCGATTCCTTGGATTCCGATTCCGTCGGCTCGATCAGCATCGCGCCATGCACCACCAGCGGGAAGTACATGGTCATAGGATGATAACCCTCGTCGATCATCGCCTTGGCGAAGTCCAGGGTGGTGACGCCGGTGCCTTCCAGGAAGCTGTCGTCGAACAGCGCCTCATGCATGCAGGGGCCCTCTCCGAACGGCGCGCTCATCACATCCTTGAGCGAGGCCAGGATATAGTTGGCCGACAGCACCGCGTCTTCCGAGGCCTGGCGCACGCCGTCGCGGCCGTGGCTGAGCATATAAGTCAACGCCCGCACGAACATGCCCATCTGGCCATGGAAGGCGCACATGCGGCCGAAGGGCTTGGCCCCTTCCGGCACGGCTTGCACGTCTTCGATCAGGCGCAGACCCTTGCCGTCCGCAACCAGCAGCGGCACCGGCGCGAAGGGCGCCAGCCGCTCAGACAGCACCACCGGACCGGCGCCCGGCCCGCCGCCGCCATGCGGGGTGGAGAAAGTCTTGTGCAGATTGATATGCATAGCGTCCACGCCCAGATCGCCGGGCCGCACCTTGCCGGCAATGGCGTTGAAGTTGGCGCCGTCGCAATAGAAGTAAGCGCCGGCGGCATGCACCGCATCGGCAATCTCCTTCACCTCGCCTTCGAACAATCCGCAGGTGTTGGGATTGGTCAGCATGATGGCCGCCACGTCGGGACCCAGCTTGGCCTTCAGAGCTTCCGCATCGACATGGCCGTTGGGCTTGGCCGGCACTTCGTCCACGGTGAAACCGGCAAAGGCGGCCGTTGCGGGATTGGTGCCATGGGCAGATTCCGGCACCAGAATGCGCGGCCGCGTTTCACCGCGCGCCGCGATGGCGGCGCGAATGGCCAGAAGCCCGCAGAGTTCACCATGCGCGCCGGCCTTGGGCGACATGGCGACCGCCGGCATGGCGGTCAGGGTCGTCAGCCAGTTCATCAATTGTGAGATCAGCTCCAGCGCGCCCTGTGTGGTCGATTTGGGTGCCAGGGGATGCAGATCGCCAAAGCCCGGCAGCCGCGCTATTTTCTCGTTCAGGCGCGGATTGTGCTTCATGGTGCAGGAGCCCAGCGGATAAAGCCCGCTGTCGATGGCATAGTTCATGCGCGACAGCCGCACATAATGGCGCACCACTTCCGGCTCGCTGAGACCCGGCAGACCGATGGCCCCGTTGCGGCGCATGCCGCCAAGCTTTTCGTCGCCGACTTTCACATCGGCCAGGTCCACGCCGACAGCGCCATGGCCCAGTTCGAAGATCAGCGACTCTTCATGGTCCAGTCCGCGATCGCCGGAGATGGTGCCAAAGGAATCAATAGACCGGCCGGTCGTGCCGGCCTCGCCCGCGCCAGAAGGGCGGCCCTGATTGTTCATGCTCATTACAGTACCTCTTTCAAGGCCGCGGCCAGCGCCGGGAGGTCGTCATCGGTATTGGTTTCGGTCGCCGCCAGGATCAGCAGGTTCTCGACACTCTTATCGCGCGGCAGGAGGCGTGAAGCGGGCACGCCGGCGATCACGCCCTTGGCCGCCAGCGTATCCACGATGGGCGCGGCGGGCTTGGGCAACCGGACAGTGAACTCGTTGAAGAAGGCCGGTGTCACCATCTCGATGCCGGGCACGGCAGCCACCTTGTTGGCCAACGCCACTGCCCTGGCGTGATTGATGCGGGCCAGCCGCGTCAGCCCTTCCTCGCCCAGCAACGACAGGTGAATGGTGAAGGCCAGGGTGCAAAGGCCGCTGTTGGTGCAGATATTGCTGGTCGCCTTTTCGCGGCGGATATGCTGCTCGCGGGTCGAAAGCGTCAGCACATAGCCGCGCCGCCCTTCGGCATCCAGCGTCTCGCCGCACAGCCGTCCGGGCATCTGACGCAGGAATTTCTCGCGTGTGGCGAAAAGCCCGACATAGGGTCCGCCGAAATTCAGGCCATTGCCGATGGATTGACCTTCCGCCGCCACAATGTCGGCGCCCTGCGTGCCGGGCGGCTCAAGCAACCCCAGCGATACGACTTCGGTCACCACCGCAATCAGCAGCGCGCCCTTGGCATGGGCGGCTTCCGCGATGGGCCGCAAATTACGGATCAGGCCGAAAACATCCGGCGACTGCACCACCACGCAAGCGGTCTCGTCATCGATCAGGCTGGCCAGGTCTTCGGCCGCGCCGGGCGTTACCGCCCCGCGCACCATCGGCCCGAACAGGCCGGCCACCGTCTCCACCGTCTCGGCATAATGGGGATGCAAACCGCCCGACAAAATGGCCTTGCCGCGCTTGGTGACCCGTTGGGCCATCAGCACCGCTTCGGCGGTGGCGGTCGAGCCGTCATAGAGTGAGGCATTGGCCACTTCCATGCCGGTCAGCAGCGCAACCTGGGTCTGGAATTCGAACAGATATTGCAACGTGCCCTGCGCGATTTCCGGCTGATAGGGCGTATAGCTGGTGAGGAATTCCGAGCGCTGAATCAGGTGATCCACCGAGGCCGGAACATGATGCTTGTAGGCGCCCGCGCCGCAGAAGAAGGGCGCGGCGCCTGCCGCGGTATTTTTCCCCGCCAGCTTCGCCAACGTCCGCTCGACTTCCATCTCGCCCTGGGTGTCCGGCAAATTGAACACCGACAGCGGCGCTAGCGCCGGCCCCGGCACATCACGAAACAGGGCATCGATGTCGGACGCGCCGATCTTCGCCAGCATGGCGCGGCGGTCTTCCGGGGTGAGCGGCAGGTAACGCATGTCAGAGGCTCTCCACGAACTTCGCATAGGCCGCACTGTCCATCAGCTTGGCGAACTCGGCTTTGTCGGTAAGTTTCATCTTGAAGAACCAGCCCGCGCCTTCCGGGTCTTCGTTGACCTTGGACGGTTCTTTTTCCAGATCGCTGTTGGCGCCGGTGACGGTGCCGCCGGCCGGCGCATAGATGTCGCTGGCCGCCTTGACGCTTTCCACCACCGCGGCTTCGCCGCCCGCCTTCACGGTCTTGCCGCTGGCGGGCAATTCCACGAACACCACATCGCCCAGGCTTTCGGCGGCGTATTTGGTAATGCCGATCGTGGCCTCGTCACCGTCGAGGCGGATCCATTCATGCTGGTCGGTGTAGCGGACTTCGGACATGAGAAACTCCTAGCGGCGGTAGCGGTTGGGAACGAAGGGCGTGGGCGCGATGCGGGCGGGCAAGGCCTTGCCGCGCACCATCAGGTCGATCTCGGTGCCGTTGGCGGAGAACCCACTTTCGACATAGCCCATGGCTACAGGCGCATTCAGGCTGGGACCGAAGCCGCCGGAGGTGACCTTGCCGATGATGCGGCCCTGCTTGTCGGCGATCTCCGCGCCTTCGCGGGCCGGCGCGCGGCCATCCGGCAGAATGCCGACGCGTTTGATCGCCGGTGCGCCATTTAGAGTAGCGGCCGCACCGGGAAAATCCTTGGCTTCCTTGCGGCGCTTGCCGACAGACCACATCAGCGCGGCCTCAGCCGGGTTGCGGGTCTCGTCGATGTCATGGCCGTAGAGGCACAAGCCCGCTTCCAGCCGCAAGCTGTCACGCGCGCCAAGGCCAATGGGCAGGACATCGGGATCGGCCAAAAGCGTGCGCGCAACCTTCTCCGCGTCGGCGCCTTCCAGCGAAATCTCGAAACCGTCCTCGCCGGTATAGCCGGTGCGGCTGATGATGGCGGGCGCGCCGGCAACCGTGGCGCGGCGAACCTGCATGAAGGTCAGTTCGGAAATGCCCGGCGACAATTTTTCCAGCGCACGCGCGGCCGCAGGCCCCTGCAGCGCCAGCAGCGCGCGATCGGGACGCGGTGTCAGGGTGGCGGCACCTTTCAGCTTTTCGGCGATATAGGCGAAATCGCCTTCCTTGGTGCCGGCATTGACCACCAGATACATGTCCTGCTCGCCGGCGAGGCGCGAGAACATGAAATCGTCCTTGATGGTGCCGGCATCGGTCAGCAGCAGGCCATAACGCTGCATGCCTTCCTTCAGGCCCGCCACATCGGCGGGGGTCACGCGCTCCAGCGCTGCGGTGTCGCCCGCCAGGAACGCCTGGCCCATATGTGAGACATCAAACAACCCGGCCTTCTCGCGGGTGTGCAGATGTTCTTTCAGGATGCCTGCGGGATACTGCACCGGCATCTCATAGCCGGCGAAAGGCACCATCTTGCCGCCCAGCTCCAAATGCAGGGCGTAAAGCGGCGTGCGGCGCAATACTTCAGATGTGATCGTCATATCGGTCCTGATGCGGGTTTCCACACGCCTTTCGGCGCGCGGCCCCTCTGTCATCGGACCTGAGAGATTTCCCCGGCCACTTCTTTAAGAAGCGAGCAGGTTACCCCTTCGGTGGAAGCTGCCTCCTTCAATTAGGAGAGGGACAGCCTCGCTTTCCAGAAGTTCATCACCCGATCGCGGTCCTTTTGCCTGAGAGTTTCCGGGGCGGTTGCTCCTTCGGCGGCTCCGTTCGGAGCTCTCTCCCGCGAGGGATCGTGTGCTGGCCAACCCCGCAGCGCCTCCGGCGGACGGGAATGTTGCTGCGCATCATAAGGGGCGCTGGGGTCGAGTCAACGAAAGCCCGGAAGCCCCTAAAGTTACTCACATTCTTTCCGGAACCTCGATCCCCAAAAGGTCCAGGACGCCCGTCAAAACCGCCAAAACCAGGGCGCAAAGCCCCAGGCGGGAGGCCTTCAGGCCTTCGTCCGGCTCGGACAGGATGTGGTGCTCGCCATAGAAGCGGCTGAAATTCTGGGCCAGCTCGAAGGCATATTCGCACAGCATGTTGGGGGCGCGCTTGTCCTCGGCCGCCTTCAGCACATCGCCCAAGGACAGCAGCTGCAGGATCAGCTTGCGCTCCTCCGGGGAATGGATGGCGGGAGCGCCCAAAGCCGCGCCTTCCGCCTTGCGCAGGATGGATTTGATGCGCACCGCCGCATACTGGAGATAAGGCCCGGTCTTGCCCTCGAATTTGGAGAAACGCTCCAGGTCGAAGACATAGTCCGTGGTGCGGTGGTTGGAGAGATCGGCGAACTTGATGGTGGCGATACCCACCTTGCGCGCGATATCGGCCCGCTCCTCGGCCGGATAATCCGCGCCGATCCCCTGCTCCGCCAGCCGTTTTTCCGCTTCCGCCTGTCCCATGGCGATCAGGTCGTAAAGCTTCATCGCCCCGCCGGCGCGGGTCTTGAACGGCTTGCCGTCCGGACCGTTCATGGTGCCATAGCCGACATGTTCGAGTTCGGCCTTGCCGGACAGGCCGGCCTTCTCGGCGGCGCGGAAGACCTGTTCGAAATGGCCGTGCTGGCGATGATCGACCACATAAAGGATCAGGTCGGGATCATAGTCCCGCACCCGCTCGATCACCGTGGCCAGATCGGTGGTGCCGTAGAGCACGCCGCCTTCCGACTTGACCAGAATGAGGGGCGGCATGGGCTTTTTGTCGTCATCGCGGGCGACCGGCACCACCAGCGCGCCTTCGCTGATTTCGGTCAGCCCCCGCGCCTTCAGGTCTTCCAGCATGGGCCCGATCAGCGCATCCACCGTCGATTCGCCATTCCACAGATCGAATTTCACCCCCAGGGCGCCGAACTCGCGCGTCAGCCCGACCTCCGTGACCTTGACGAAATGCCGCCATAGCGCGCGATAGCCGGGGCGCCCCGCCTGCAAATCGACGGTGGCCCGGCGCGCCGCTTCCAGCCGGGCCGGATCGGCTTTGCAGGCGGCCGAGGCACGCGGATAGATCGTTTCCAGATCTTCCATGCTCACCGGCGATTCATCCGGGTAGGGACCCACGACATTCACGTCGAAATAGATGGGTGCGATGCCCATGATCTCGATCTCGGTGATCAATTGGCCCATCTGCAGGCCCCAATCGCCCAGATGCACATCGCTGATCACCCGCCAGCCATTGGCGCGGGTCAGCCGCTGCAGGCAATCGCCGATGATGGTGGAGCGCAGATGATGCACGGCCATCGGTTTGGCGATATTGGGCCCGCCGAAATCCACGATCACGGTCTTGCCGTTGGGTTCGGAGGCGCAAGGCGCGGGCGCCTTGGCCAGCGCAGCGGCCCGGTCGTTCAGCGCCGCGTCGCTCAAATCCAGATTGAGAAAACCGGGGCCTGCAATCTCGACCTTGGCGAAGATGCTGATGGCCTTCAGCCGCGCCGCGACCTTCTCGGCAATGGCGCGAGGGTTGGTCTTCGCCGCTTTGGCAGCGGCCAGCGCGCCATTGCACTGGAATTGCGCCAGATCCGGCCGGTCCGACAGCTGCACCTGGCCGTATGTCTCGCTGAGCCCTTCCGCGGCGAACGCCTCACCAAGGGTCCGCGACAGCTCCGCCGTGAGCCGCGCCGTCATGGGACGTAGCGGCCCCGGGTCTTGGCATACTCGATCTGCGCCGGCGTCAGCTGAAAGCCCGCCATCTCCTGGTAGTTCCAGGGCAGCTTGCCGTTCTTGATCTGGATGCGCACATCCTGCGGCGACTGCTTGATCACGGCGGTGGAGGCGCCCGGCGCGAAGCTGAACTTCAGGGTGTAACTGTGCTTGGCGTAAATGCGCGCATTCTCATGCACGGCCACGAAGTAAGGCACGCTGTAGGTTACCCGCTCGTTGGTGGGCGCGCGAAAGGCCTGGAACGTCAATTCCAGCGACGCGGTGACCATGGCGTTCTTGGTGCTGTAGGTGCAGTCGCCTTCCGCATTGACCAGGGTGACCGTGAACAGCTCGTTGGCGGGGTCCGGCGTGGTACCGGGCCGGAAGATGGTCAGGCTCTGGGTGTCGGCCAGGATGGCCGGCACCGGGCAGACGGTGATCTTCTGGCTGCAACCCATGACAAGCAACAGGGCGCCGAGGGGGACCAGGCCGAGCAAGCGCAAACGCATCAATTCCGGTTCTTCCTTGGGCGGTGCGTGCCTGGCAAGGCAGCCCCGCGCTTGACTTTACCCATGGCCTGCCTGACTTCTCGCCGGGCCGCGGGCGGGCGCGGCGGACCATAGCGGGGGGCCTTTCCGATGGAAAGCATAGAAAGCCAGAAAAGCCAAGCCTTGCCGGGTTTTAAGGCCGGATTCTGAACGCGCATGGCCGTCTATACCGAAGTCAGTTTCGAGGATCTGGAGCGGCTGCTGGAGCAGTACGACATCGGCCAACCCTTGTCTTTCAAGGGCATTGCCGAGGGCATCGAGAACTCGAATTTCTACCTCCAGACCGACCGGGGCGCCTTCATCCTGACCCTGTACGAAAAGCGGGTCCATGCAGAGGATCTGCCCTTCTTCATTGGCCTGATGGAACATCTGGCCAAGCACGGTGTCCATTGCCCCTTGCCGGTGAAAACCAGGGACGGCAAGGCGCTGGTGACGCTCAACCGCCGCAGCGCCGCCATTGTCACCTTCCTGACGGGCATCGCGCTGCGCCGCCCGGACGCCACCCATTGCGCTTCCGCCGCCCGCGCCCTGGCCGGCCTGCACAAGGCGCAAGACGGTTTCGCCATGGTCCGCCGCAACGCGCTGGGCCCTTCGGGCTGGCGGCCGCTGGCCGAGGCCATCCATGGCGCCGACAGCATCGAGGACGGGCTGACGGCGCTGATCAACGGCTCGCTGGATGAACTGGTCGCGGGCTGGCCCGCGCATTTGCCGGGCGGCGTGATCCATGCCGACTTCTTCCCCGACAATGTGCTGTTCGTCGGCAACGAGGTCGGCGGGGTGATCGACTTCTATTTCGCCTGCAACGACGCTTTCGTTTACGACCTCGCCATCATGCTGAACAGCTGGTGCTTTGAGCTGGACGGCAGCTTCAACATCACCAAGGGCCAGGCCCTCATCAACGCCTATCGGCAGCAGCGGCCGCTCTCGGAAGAAGAGATCGCCGCCCTGCCCGTGCTGATGCGCGGCGCCGCGTTGCGCTTTCTTCTGACGCGCACATACGACTGGCTGAACCCCGATCCCAATGCCATGGTCCGGCCCAAGGACCCGCGGGAATATTCCAAGAAGCTGCGCTTCCACAACAAAGTGAAGCACGCCCGCGAGTATGGTCTGTGATTGATATTTTTACGGATGGGGCCTGCAGCGGCAATCCCGGCCCCGGCGGCTGGGGCGCGATCCTGCGCTCCGGCCATCATGAAAAAGAACTGTCGGGCGGCGAAAAAGCCACCACCAACAATCGCATGGAGCTGATGGCGGTGATTCAGGGCCTCAAGGCGCTGAAGAACGGCGGCGCCGTCACCATCCACACCGACTCCCGCTATGTGATGGACGGGGCGTCGAAATGGATTCTGGGCTGGAAGAAAAAAGGCTGGAAGACCGCCGACAAGAAGCCGGTCAAGAACGAGGATCTGTGGCGGGTGCTGGATGATGAAATGGCCCGCCACCAGATCCGCTGGATCTGGGTGGCAGGCCATTCCGGTCATCCGGAGAACGAGCGCGCGGATCAGCTCGCGCGCGACGCAATCCCGCGTTAGGGCAACTGGCCCTGATTGAGCATGTACTCGGCGCTCGACACTTCGTATGCACCCGGCTGCTCGACATTGACGGACTTCACCACCCCATTGTCCACCACCATGGAATAGCGCTGGCTGCGCTTGCCCATGCCGAACTTGCTGGCGTCGAATTCCAGGCCCAGGGCGCGTGTGAAATCGCCATTGCCGTCAGCCAGCATATGCACCTTGCCGTCGGCCTTCTGGTCCTTGCCCCAGGCGCCCATCACAAAGGCGTCGTTGACCGAGACGCAGGCGATCGCGTCCACGCCCTTGGCCTTCAGCGCATCGTAGCTGTTGACGAAGCCCGGCACATGCTTGGCCGAGCAGGTCGGGGTGAAGGCGCCGGGCAGCGCGAACAGCGCCACTTTCTTGCCGCCAAAGAAACTGTCGGTGCTGACGGGCGCGGGCTTGCCGTTCTGCATCTCCATCAGGGTCGCGGAAGGAATCTTGTCGCCGACTTTGATCATAAGCTGCTCTCCGTTTTTCAATACTGCGGGTTGGAATTCTCTCATGGTCGCGCCACGAGGCCCTCGCTTCGCTCGGGTTCGTGGTCGCTCCCGGGTCAGCCCAGTTCCGGCGCCGCCTGGGTGTTATAATGCCTTGCGATGTAATCCAGTGCCGCCGGACCGTCGAGGGCGGCCGAAAAATAATAGCCCTGACCGAATTCGCAGCCGATCCGGGCCAGAAGCTGGGCATCGGCCTCGCTTTCCACGCCTTCGGCCACCACCGCCCGCTTGAGCTCATGGGCCATGGCGATGATGCCCGACAGCACCACCTCCCCGCCGGCATCCAGGTCGGTGCCGGCCACGCGGGCCAGGAAGCTGCGGTCGATCTTGACGGTGTCCGCCGGCAGGTTGCGGAATTCGCTCAGGGTGCTGGCGCCGGTGCCGAAATCATCGATGGAAAGCCCGGCGCCCGCGGCCCGGATGCGCGCCATCAGCTGCGCCATCTTGGGATCGGAGGCGACCGCGCTCTCGGTGATCTCCAGATGCAGGCTGCCTTCGGCAATGCCGCCGCCCGCCAGGATCGTCTTGAGCAGCGCCTCGAAGCCGGCATCCTTAAGCTGGCGGCGCGAGAAATTCACGCTGACGAACAAAGGCGGCTTCAATGGGAAATAGCGCTGCCAATGGGCAAGATCGGTGGCGGCCCGCTCCAGCGCAAAGCGGCCCAATTCCACGATCAATCCGGTTTCCTCGGAATGGGCGATGAAATCGGCCGGCGAGATCAGGCCCTTGACGGGGTGTTGCCAGCGCAGCAGCGCCTCGAAACCGGCAACGCTGCGGTCGGCAAGTCGGATAATGGGCTGGTAATAGACATCGAGCTGACCCTCCGCCAGGCCATGGCGCAGCTCGCTCTCCAGCGCCACGCTATCGGCGGGCGCCAGCTGCTCCATCTCGGTGGAATAGACACGCGCACAAGCGCCGCCATGCCGCTTGGCAGCGATCAGCGCCAGTTCGGCATTCTTGATCAGGCCCAGCGGCTCTGCGCCTTCGGCGCCGCCTGCAAGCCCGAGACTGCAGGGCGCGAACACCTCACGCCCCTCCAAGGTGAAGGGACGGCCGCAGACTTCGACCAGCGCGTCGCCGATGGCCTGCGCCGCGCGGCGCGGTTCGGCAAAAAGAAAGGCGAAACTGTCGCCGCCGACGCGGAAAACCTGCGCCCCCTCTCCCAGTCCGGCGAGCCGGTCGGCAAGCATCCTGAGAATGGTGTCGGCGCCGGCATCGCCCAGGCTGACATGAATGGCCTTGAAGCGATCCACATCCAGCAGGACCAGCAGCGCCTTGTCGAAGCCGATGCCCAGCGCGTCCAGCGCCTCCATCAGCGCCACGCGATTGCCCAGCCCGGTCAGGGCGTCCTGCGAGGTCTTGGTGCTTTGCTGACGCTGGGCCTCGGCCTGAACCGCCGCGAATTCAGCTTCCTTGCGCTGGCTGATGTCGGAGATCAGGCCCAGACAGTCGGACGGCACTTCCTGCTCGGTGACAATGGTGGCGCGCAGTTCCAGCCAGCGGTAAGGCCCGTTCTGTCCGCGGGCGCGGAATTCCAGCCGGAAGGCCAGACCGGAGCGCTGACGATAGGCTTCCAGCGCCTGGGTATAGACCTCGCGATCCTCAGGATGGACCAGGGCGATCCAGTCGGCGTGAGACAAGGTCGCCGCGTGGCTGGAAATGCCCGCCATCTGCGCCGCTTCCGCCGACAAAGTGAGAAGCCCAGCGCGAAAATCCAGATCGAACACGCCTTGATGCGCGGCGCCGATCGCCGCGCGCGCCAGGCTGTTGAGCGGCGCATTGGGGTCGAGCTGGGTCGTCGCGTTTTCCGGCGTCTGGGCTTCCAGCAGTTTGGCGGCATAAGAGCCGTGCAGGAAAGGCAGCACCGCGATCTCTTCCGAAGCGATCACCGCCAGCGCCAGCAGAATGGCGCCCGCCGCGGCAAAGCCGCCGGTGGCCGCCGGGCCGGTAAGAGTTTCACCGAAACCGCCCACGCCCATCACCGCGCCGGCGATCGCGACAAGAGCGAAGGCGATGGCAGCGGGCGCGATTACCTGCGCTGCGCGACGGCCGCGCCGGCCGCAATAGACCAGATAGGCCCCCACCGCGATGGAACCGCCCACGATCGCGATGTCGGTGAGCAAGGCGGCGGCGGGAACGCCGAGATAGGCCAGCGCGCCCAGCCCCATCAGGGCATAGATGGCCCAGTAGAGATATTTGCGGTAGCGCGGCAGGGTCTCAGCGACCGGGCTGATGGCGTCGGCCAGCCGCACACCGGCAGCCAGCGCCAGCGCCGTCAGGAAAGCCGACAGGCCATAGGGCCCGCCGATGCGGGTGGCGAGATTGCCGTCGAACATGCCAGTGCCCGACAGCCAGGAAAGCAGCAGTGTAGCCAAGGTCACCGCCACCCAGCGCGGCGCGGCATGACCGATCAGCACGGCAAGACCGCCGGTGATCAGCGCGGCGGCCGCAATCAGCGAACCGACCGCGGTCATGAAGATGGCCAACTGGCGGTTGTGAGACGACAGCGCCGGCTCGGTCCAGGCCGAAAGCGCGGGCGGCGTATCGGCCGACCCGACGCGAATGGCGAGGCCCACGGAGGAGACGGGCGGCACGATCACCCGCCAGGCCCTGCGGCCATAGGCCGGGGCGGTTTCCACCGTCGTGCCGGAGTCCGAACTGGCGAGGGAGAGAATCGATGGGCGCGTGCGCCGCGGGAGCACCGACAGGGCCACGCGCGGCGGCTGGCCAGCGACCAGCACGCGGGTGGCCGGCCTGACCGAATCGTTTGAGACCTGCACGATGTACCAGGACGAGCCGTCCGCCTCGGTGCCGCCGCCTGGCGCCCGATAAGGCGACAGCGCATTCTTCAATTCCAGCACATTCTCGCTGGAGCCGAAATTGACCACGGCCGCAGGCTTTTCCGCGGGCTTGCCTGCCACAGGCTTGTTCGGTGCGGGCTGGGCCGCCACCTGGGCCACGCCGCCGGCCAAGCCCAGGGCAAGACAGCCCAGAACAAGACAAAGGAAAAGCAGGTGGCGCAACAAAGGCATGAGGATCCGTGAGCGAAGCGGCTCAACCTAGCGGCGCTTCTTCCTTGAGCAAAGCAAATAGCAGATGGTCCGCCCAGGCGCCGTTGATCAATAGATAACGGCGCGCCAGGCCTTCCTGGCGAAAGCCGGTGCGGGCCAGAAGATTCTTGGAGGCCTCATTGTCCACCAGGCAGGCGGCCTCGATTCGATGCAGCCCCAGCGTCTTGAAGACAAAGGGCACCAGCGCCTTGACCGCGTTGGTCATATAGCCCTGGCGGGCGAATTTGGCGCCGATCCAATAGCCCATGGTGCAGCACTGGGTGACGCCGCGACGCACATTGGACAGGGTGCAGCCGCCCAAGAGCGCATCGTCGCTCTGGCGCAGGACAAAGAAGACGTAAGCGGAGTCCTGCCGCGTCTCTTTCTGATAGCGCTTGATGCGGCGGCGGAAGGCGCCGCGCGTCAGTTCGTCATCGGACCAGACCGGCTCCCAGGGCGTGAGGAATTCCCGGCTTTCACCCCGAAGGCGCGCCCAGGCGAGATAATCGCCGATGCGCGGATAGCGCAGATAGATGCCCTGACCCCGGATCACCGGCTGCTGGCCGCCCGGAAAGGTCAGGCCGCGCATGAAAGCGATCGGCCGGGTTTTGGCGAAAGCAGCCTTGACCATTATTCGGCCGCGTCCGGGATGGCTTTGCCGCCAAAGCGGCCGCCGAAGGTTGAGATGGATTCCAGTTTCTTGACCGGGCCCACCGCCGCCATGGTCGGACGGCCCGCTTCCATCACCCGCGCGGCGAAGGTTTTCACCGTGGCCACGTCAATGGCGTCGAGCTGGGCGACGATTTCGGCGGCGGACTGCACCCGGCCCAGCGCGAAAAGCTGCCCGGCGATCTGCTCGGAGCGGTTGGAGGGCCGTTCCATCCCCATCAGCAGCGACACTTTGAGCTGCGCACGGGCCCGCGCCACTTCGGCTTCGGTGAGATTTTCACTCATCGCTTCCATCTCACCGGCAATCACCGCCGAAATGCCGGCCGCTTCGGTTTCGCCGGTGCCGACATAGACGCCCAGGAAACCGGAATCCTGAAAACCGTTGGAGAAGGCGTAGATGGAATAGCAAAGACCGCGCTTCTCCCGCGCTTCCTGGAAAAGACGCGAAGACGTGCCGCCGCCCAGCGCGGTGGCATAGATCTGGGCCACGAAATAGTCCGCATCGGCATTGCTGAGGCCCGGAAAGGCATAGGCCAGATGCGCCTGTTCCAGATCCTCGATCTCGCGGAAATCGCCGCCGACATAATGGGCGGGCGGCGAGATCGGAACCTGGCCGCGATTGAGGCCGCCGCATTTGTCTTGTGCCAGCTGCATGATCTCATCGTGCCGGACCGCGCCGGACGCGATCAGGGTCATGCTTTCAAGCCGGTACTGCGAAGCCATGTAATCCTTGAGCATGGCGCGGTCGAAACTGTTCACCGTCGTCTCATTGCCCAGGATGGACCAGCCCAGCGGCTGATCCTTGAAGATCGCAGCCTGGAGATGATCGAAGACGATGTCGTCCGGCGTGTCGCGTGCCTGCCCCAGTTCCTGCAGCACCACCTGGCGCTCGCGCTCCAGTTCGGCCTGCTCGAAAGCCGGGTTGGTGAGAATGTCGCCGATCATGTCCAGGGCCAGCGGCACATCCTGCTTCAGGACACGGGCGTGGAAGGCCGTCTGCTCGCGGCTGGTATAGGCGTTCAGCACCCCGCCGACCGCCTCGATCTCCTCGGCGATGGCCCGCGCGCTGCGCGTGGCGGTGCCCTTGAACGCCATATGTTCGAGCAGATGGGAGATACCCATCTGGCTGGGCTTTTCATTGCGGCTGCCGGTGTTGACCCAGATGCCGAGGGCTGCGCTTTCGAGCTGGCTCATCGGGTCGCTGACGACCGTCAAGCCGTTGGAAAGTTTGGATATTTCCAGGGTCATGCCGTCAGTCTAGAGAAGATGAAGTTCTTTATCAAAGCAGCATCATTTGCCAATGTTTCCACCCGTTCGGGCAGGTTTTTGAGACCCGAAAGCCGCGCCGGCTCGGGCGGCGGCACGCCGATCGCCGCCGCGACGGCATCGGGAAACTTGGCGGGATGGGCCGTGGAGAGAATGACCACGGGCGACGCGGGGTGCCCCATCTTCATCGCCGCCGCCAGGCCCACCGCCGTGTGCGGATCGATGATGCGCCCCGTCTGCTTGTGCAGGCTGGCGATGGCGGCCTTGGTCTCTTCGTCGCTGCTGGCAAAGGCGCTGTAGCGGGCGCGCAGATTGTCGAGCACCGGCGGGATGTCTTCGTTGGTGCCGGGCCGCTGGCCGTGCGGCGGAATGGTCAAGGAGCGCTTCTGGTTAAAACTGCTCATCGCGGCGGCTGTCCACTTCGCATCGCGGCCCGATGCTTCGAAGAGGGCGCGCTCGAAATTCGAGGCGACCTGGATGTCCATGGACGGGCTCAGGGTGGCGTGACTGGTGCCGCTGGCGTAAACGCCCTCGTTCAGCGCCCGCGCCATGATGTCGTTGGCGTTGGTGGCGATCACCAGCCGGTCGGCGGCGAGGCCCATGCGCATCGCGGCCTCGCCGGCAAAGATGTCGCCGAAATTGCCGGTGGGCACCACGAAGGTGGCCGGCTTGCCAAGCTGCGCCGTGGCGGTGAAGTAATAGACGCACTGGGCTGCAATGCGGGCGAAGTTGATGGAATTGACCGCCGTCAGGCTGATCTGGCTGGCGAATTCGGTGTCGGCGAACAGCGCCTTCACGATGCCTTGCGCGTCGTCAAAGCTTCCTTCGAGCGCGATGTTGTGCACGTTGGCATGGGCGCTGGTGGTCATCTGCAGCCGCTGCACGTCGCTGACCCGGCCTTTCGGATGCATCACAAAGACGTCGATATTGGGCAGTCCGCCCAGCGCGGCGATGGCGGCCGAGCCGGTGTCGCCGCTGGTCGCCGCCACGATGGTGGCGCGGCCGCCGCGCCGCGCCAGGGCGCGCGAAAAAAGCTGACCCAGGATCTGGAGCGCCACATCCTTGAAGGCCAGGGTCGGACCATGGAACAGCTCGAGCAGAAAGCGGCCATCGCCGATCTCAACCAAAGGCGCGATCTCGGGCGCGTCAAAGCCGGCATAGGCGGCAGCGATCGCTTCTTTCAGTTCGGCGTCGCTGAAGGAGCCGGCGGTAAAACGCGACAGGATGGCGAAGGCCACGTCGCGGTACGGCGCGCCCTGGAAGGCGGCGATTTCGGCCGCGGAAAGCCGCGGCCAGCTTTCCGGCAGATAGAGGCCGCCATCAGGCGCCAGGCCCGCCAGCAGCACATCGGCAAAGGAAGCGCGGGGCGCCCCGCCCCGGGTGGAAATGAAATACATGGGCCGGGTTTATAGGGCCGGACGCAGCCCCCTGCCACCCTCGAAACCCCTATTTCAGGGCGATGCGGCCCCTGGAAATATGATAGGCGAACCAGACACCTAGCAGCATCAGCGCCAGCCCGAACCAAGTCACGGCATAGGAGAGATGCTCATTGCGGAAGCTGACCACCGTCTGGCCGCCGCGCGGCAGCCCGCCGGGATTCGGCGCGGCATCGGCTTCGATCACCACGGGCGCCGTCAGGGTCAGGTGATCAGTGGCGGCGATGGCCCGCACATCGCGCGCATACCAAATGCGCCTGGCCAGTTCGGGCGGCGGCGTGAAAAAGCCTGGCGGGTCCGGCAGCCGCCAGATTCCGGTGACGCTGGTCTGGCCCTCGACATTGCCCGCCGCGCGCGTTGCGGGCTTGAGCCGGCCTTCCGGCACTGCGCCGCGATCCACCATCAGCACGCGGCCATCGTCGGTCCGGAACGGCGTCAGCACATGATAGACCGGCGCGCCCCCGGCGTCGGTGGTGAAGACATAGGCTTCCTTGGCATGGTCGAAATGGCCCTGGAGCGTAACGCGCCGGTATTGCGATTCATTGGGGCCCATCACCAGCAGCCGGCTGAGCGGCACCGGCGGCGCCGCCATGTGGCTGTTCACCCGGGCGATCAGGTCCAGCTTCCATTGCAGCCGATTGAGTTGCCAGAAACCCAGGCCGCACAGAAGCGCGAACAGAGCCACGCAGGCGATGGTCAGACCGGCAAAGGGACGGAACGTCACGGCTTCTCTTCTTCTCCAAGGCGCCCCTCGCCGGCCTTGTGCTTGTACTGCAGCACCAGCAGCGCCGACTTGGAGAGACGCAGGAAGATCGCCGTCAGGAAACAGATCAGCGGCAGCCACAGCACGGCATGGACCCAGAGCGGTGGCTGAAAGGTGAACTCCACCCACAGCGCCAGGCCGCAGACGATCGCGCCCACGATCAAGATGCCGAACACCATGGGGCCGTCGCCGGCATCGAACATCGCATAGTCCAGCCCGCAGGCCGGACACTGCTTCTTCAGCGCAATATAGCCGTCAAACAAAGGCCCCTGCCCGCAACGCGGACAGAGGCCCTTGAGAATGGCAATCGATGTGTTGGGCGGTTGCGTGGCTTAGCCCTGCACCAGCGGCCCCTCGCCCCACACATAGATGCAGGCGAAGAGAAACAGCCAGACGACGTCGACGAAGTGCCAGTACCAGGCCGCCGCCTCGAAGCCGAAGTGGCGGGTCGGCGTGAACTGGCCCGCGATGGCGCGGAACAGGCAGACCGTCAGGAAGATGGTGCCGATGATGACGTGGAAGCCATGGAAACCGGTCGCCATGAAGAAGGTCGAGCCATAGATGGCCTGGAAGTTGCCCGCGCCAGCGGCCAGTACGGAATGGGCCGGATCGGTGAAGGGCGCCAGCGCCAGATTGTTAAAGCCGAAGGTGAAGGGCGCATGGGCATATTCCCAGGCCTGCACGGCGGTGAAGGAAAGGCCCAGCAGCACGGTCAGCACCAGGCCCTGGATGGCGCCCTTGCGGTCGCCGGTCTGGATGGCGTGGTGCGCCCAGGTCACCGTGGTGCCCGAGGTCAGCAGGATCAGGGTATTGAGCAGCGGGAAGTGCCAGGGATCCAGCGTGACGATTCCGGTGGGCGGCCAGGCGGAGACGCCGACATCGTTATGGAAGATGGCGGTGTTGAAATAGGCCCAGAACCAGGCGACGAAGAACATCACTTCCGAGGCGATGAACAGCAGCATGCCGTAGCGCAGATGCAGCTTCACCACCGGGGTATGGTTGCCCAGCACGACGGATTCGCGGATCACGTCCCGCCACCAGCCAGCCATGGTGTAGAGCACCAGCGCCAGACCGATCAGGAAAATCCAGGGCTGGCCGTTCAGCGGCAGGCCCCAGAAGCCCGTATAGTCCTTGTTCATCCAGAACACGGCGCCCAGCAGCATCGTAAAGGCGCCGATCGAGCCGACCAGCGGCCAGGGGCTGGGATCGACCAGATGGTAATCGTGCTTCACATCGCTGCTCATGTCAGTCCCCTAGTGGTTCGCATGTTCGTGCCACTGCACGATCGACATCAGATAAAACAGTATGGCCACGCCGGCGAGTGCAAGTCCCAGCGCGATATTACGTTTGCGGCGGGCGCGTTCCGCATCGTCATCCCTCACGACCCCACCGTCACGGAAAGCGCCGGAATGCTGGCCAGCTTTTCCACGATCAGGGCCGCAAACAAGGCGGCAAGATAAAGCAGCGAGACGCCGAACAGCCGATGGGCCGCGGGCTCCTTGGTCTCATCACTCTCGCGATAGGTGGCGATGGCTTCCCACAGGAACCACAGGCCGATGCTGGCCGACGCCGCCAGATAGATGGGACCGCCGATATGCAGCAGAGCCGGCAACACGCCCAGCGGCACCAGCACCAGCGTATAGAGCAGGATCTGGAAGCGAGTATGGGGCTTGCCCTTCACCACCGGCAGCATGGGCACGCCGGCACGGGCGTAATCGCCGGAACGCCACAGCGACAAGGCCCAGAAATGCGGCGGGGTCCACATGAAGATGATGGCCACCAGCAGCAGCGGCGCCAGCGACAGGTCGCCGGTCACCGAAGCCCAGCCGATGGCCGGCGGCAGCGCACCGGCAAGCCCTCCGATCACGATGTTCTGCGGCGTACGCCGCTTGAGCCAGAGCGTATAGACCACGACGTAGAAGAAGACGGTGAAGGCCAAGAGACCCGCCGCCAGGAAGTTCACGAATAGCCCCATGGTGGCGACCGCCGCCACCGAAAGCGTCCAGCCGAAGGCCAGCGCCTCTTCCCGCGCCACATACCCCATGGGAATGGGGCGCGTGGCGGTGCGGGTCATCAGCCGGTCGATGTCGCTGTCATAGGCCATGTTGAGGCAGCCCGACGCGCCCGCCGCCACCGCGATGCAGAGCAGCGCGGTAAAACCGGTGAGCACATGGAGATGCCCCGGCGCGGCCACGATCCCGGCCAGCCCGGTGAAGATCACCAGCGACATCACGCGCGGCTTCAGCAGCGCGAGAAAGTCGCCGACGGTCGTGACACGGGGATAGGCCAGGGAAAACGACATGATTTACCGGATTTCCTATCGAATCCTGGGCAGTTCGTTGAACTGATGGAAGGGCGGCGGCGACGGCAAGGTCCATTCCAGAGTGGTGGCGCCCACGCCCCAGGGATTATCCGCGGCCTTGCGCTTTTTGGCGAAGGCTTCCGCGATCATCGCCAGGAAGACCAGCACGCCGAATCCGGCAATGAAGGCGCCGACGGAGGCGAGATAGTTCCAGCCCGCATAGGCATCCGGATAGTCCGCATAGCGGCGCGGCATGCCGGCCAGCCCCAAGAAGTGCATGGGGAAGAAGGCCAGGTTGACGCCGATGAAGGTGATCCAGAAGTGCAGCTTGCCCAGTGTCTCATTGTACATGTAGCCGGTGAACTTCGGGAACCAGAAGTAGAAGCCCGCGAAGATCGCGAACACCGCACCCAGCGACAGCACATAGTGGAAGTGCGCCACCACGTAATAAGTGTCCTGCAGCACCACATCGACGCCGGCATTGGCCAGCACCACGCCGGTCACGCCACCCACGGTGAAGAGGAAGATGAAGCCGATCGCCCACAGCATCGGGGTTTTGAACTCGATGGAGCCGCCCCACATGGTGGCGATCCAGGAGAACACCTTGATGCCGGTCGGCACCGCGATGACCATGGTGGCGAAGACGAAATAGGCCTTGGTGTCGACGGAGAGGCCCACCGTGTACATGTGGTGCGCCCAGACCAGGAAGCCGATGAAGCCGATCGCGACCATGGCGTAGGCCATGCCGAGATAGCCGAAGATCGGCCGCTTGGAGAAGGTACCGACGATGTGGCTGATCATGCCGAAGCCCGGCAGGATCAGGATGTACACCTCGGGATGGCCGAAGAACCAGAACAGGTGCTGGTAGAGAATCGGATCACCGCCGCCGGCCGCGTTGAAGAACGAGGTGCCGAAATGGCGGTCGGTCAGCAGCATGGTGATGGCGCCGGCCAGCACAGGCAGCGACAGCAGCAGCAGGAACACCGTCACCAGGATCGACCAGACAAACAGCGGCATCTTGTGCAGGGTCATGCCCGGCGCGCGCATGTTGAAGATCGTGGTGATGAAGTTGATGGCGCCCAGGATCGAGGACGCACCGGCGATGTGCAGCGAGAAGATGGCGAGGTCCATGGCCGGGCCGGGCGAGCCGGTAGTGGAAAGCGGCGCATAAAGCGTCCAGCCGCCGCCAACGCCCATGCCCGCCGAGTCGCCTTCCACGAAGATGGACAGCACCAGGAAGGCGAAGCTGAAGGGCAGCAGCCAGAAGGAGATGTTGTTCATGCGCGGGAAGGCCATGTCCGGCGCCCCGATCATCAAGGGTACCAGCCAGTTGCCGAAACCGCCGATCATGGCCGGCATGATCATGAAGAACACCATGATCAAGCCATGGCCCGTCACCAGGACATTGAAGGTGTGCGCCTCTTTGAAGACTTGCAGGCCCGGATACATCAGCTCGGCCCGCATCAGCATGGAGAAAGCGCCGCCGATGCAGCCCGCCACCACCGCGAATATCAGGTACATGGTCCCGATATCCTTGTGGTTGGTGGAATAGACATAGCGCCGCCAGCCGGTCGGATGGTGGGCGTGGTCTCCGCCGTGATGGCTGTCGTCGTGGTGAGCGTCGAAGGTGGTGGTCATGGCGATATTTCCTATTTCGACGCGACGCGGGTGGCGTCGTTCTCAATCGCGGCGAACTTCTTCTTGGAGGTGGCGAGCCAGGCGTCGTAGTCGGCCTGGCTGACGACATGCATCTCGATGGGCATATAGGCGTGGCGGGCGCCGCACAGTTCCGAGCACTGGCCGTAGAACACGCCCGTCTGTGTGGCCTTGAACCAGGTCTGATTGATGCGGCCCGGCACGGCGTCCATCTTCACGCCCATCTGGGGCATGGCCCAGCTATGGATCACGTCGGCGCCAGCGGTGTCGATCTGGATCACCTTGTTCACCGGCACATAGATCGGGTTGTCGACACCCAAGAGGCGCGGCTTGCCGGCCTTGGCTGCGTCAGCGTCAGACAGGCCCAGCGAATCATAGGTGAAACCGGCCTGGGCGCCCGGATACTCGTAGGTCCAGAACCACTGCTTTCCGATCGCCTTGATGGTGACGTCAGGCTTGGGCAGCGCCGCTTCGAAATAAAGCAGGCGGAAGGACGGCACGGCGATGAAGACCAGGATGATGACCGGAATCAGGGTCCAGGCCACTTCCAGGAGGGTGTTGTGATGCACCTTGGACGGCACCGGGTTGGCGCCGGCGCGATACTTCACGACGATCCAGACCAGCAGGGCCAGCACGAAAAGGCAGACCGCGACGATGATCCAGAGCAGGAGGCGGTGAAAATCCTCGATCTGCTCCATCACCGGCGAGGCGGCGGCCTGGAAGCCCATCTGGTAGTTGGTCGGAACCGCGACCGCCGGTAGGACCGAGAGGGCCATCAGGGCGGAGGCAGCAGCGCCGACACCGAATTTTCGCAGGAACATGGACCCGTGACCTCGCAAATAGACCAAGGGCGGTAAAGCCGCCCTTTTTTCAGATTCTTGGCGGGGATTTAGAGGGGTTAAGCCCTTAAAGTCATTGCGACCTTATGGCACGGCCCGAGTCGGGACAGAGGCGAGCGCCCCCCTGCCCGGATTGGCCCCGTCCTATTTGGGCCGGAACGCTTGCCGGAACCGCCGGGAGACCCGATATCTAGGCCTTGGACCCGGCGCTTTTGCGGGTCTTTTTGCCGCGCACCGGAGCTTTGCCCATGGCTGACCAGGACCTGTTCTTTTCCCGCAACGGCATGGACCGTGGCCGGGTGCAGCAGATCGTAGATACGGCGCTGAAGTCCTCAGACGATGGCGAGCTGTTCCTGGAATATTGCCAGTCCGAATCCTTCGCCTATGACGACAACCGGCTGAAGGCGGCCACCTTCGACACCAGCCAGGGTTTCGGGCTGCGCGCCGTGGCGGGCGAAGCAACCGGCTATGCCCATGCCAGCGAGATCTCCGAAGACGCGATCCGCCGCGCCGGCGAGACCGTCAGGGCCGTATCCCGAGGCTATTCCGGCGCCGCGGCCGGCGCCCCTGCCCGCACCAATGTGAAACTCTACAGCGACATCGACCCGCTGGAGACCGCCGGCTTCGAGAAGAAGGTGAAACTTCTGGAGGAGATGAACGCCTATGCCCGTGGGAAGGACCCGCGGGTGCGCCAGGTCTCGGCCAGCCTGTCAGGTGAATGGCAGCGCATCGAGATCATCCGCGCGGACGGCCAGAATTATTCCGACATAAGACCCCTGGTGCGGCTGAACGTGTCGGTGGTGGTCGAAGAGAACGGCCGCCAGGAATCGGGCAGCTTCGGCGGCGGCGGCCGTGAGGGCTATCAGACCTATCTCGAACCCGATTACTGGCAGGGCGCGATCGACGAGGCGCTGCGCCAGGCGCTGGTGAATCTCACCTCCATCCCCGCGCCGGCCGGTGAGATGACCGTGGTGCTGGGGCCGGGCTGGCCCGGCATCCTGCTGCACGAAGCCATCGGCCATGGCCTGGAAGGCGACTTCAACCGCAAGAAGACTTCCGCCTTCGCCGGGCTTCTGGGAGAGCGCGTTGCGGCACCGGGAGTCACCGTAGTGGATGACGGCACATTGGATGGCCGGCGCGGTTCTCTTTCCATCGATGATGAAGGCACGCCGACCCATCGCACCGTGCTGATCGAGGACGGCATCCTCAAAGGCTATATGCAGGACCGGCAGAATGCCCGGCTGATGGGCGTGGCGCCTACCGGCAATGGCCGGCGTCAGTCCTATGCGTCGCCGGTGATGCCGCGCATGACCAACACCTACATGCTGGGCGGCGACAAGGATCCGAAGGAAATCCTGGAAAGCGTGAAAAATGGTATCTATGCGGTGAATTTCGGCGGCGGCCAGGTGGACATCACCAACGGCAAGTTCGTCTTCAGCTGCACCGAGGCCTATCGTGTCGAGAACGGCAAGATCGGTCCCGCCATCAAGGGCGCGACCTTGATCGGCTCCGGGCCTGAGTCCCTGACGCGCGTTTCGATGATCGGCAATGACATGAAGCTGGACACCGGCATCGGCACCTGCGGCAAGAACGGCCAGAGCGTGCCGGTGGGCGTGGGCCAGCCGACGTTGCGGCTGGACGGGCTGACCGTCGGCGGCACCGCGCAAGCTGCCTGATGCCCAGATACTGGTTCCAGCAGAAACGGCTTGGGTACGGCCCCACGCCCAACACCTGGCAGGGCTGGGCGTTCATGGGCTTCAGCTGTCTTGCCGTGTTCAGCGTCATCCTGTCAGCGCCGGCCATCCGCGACAACCTGCTGCGCGCGGTGTGGGTGGTGCTGGGGCTTTCGATTACCGTGCTGGTGACCGTGAAGGTCAGCCGGATGAAAACCGAGGGCGGCTGGCGCTGGCGTAATGGCCAAGATTGAATCAAGCACTGACCTGATCTTCAAGATCGTGCCGCGCGCGGAGTGGGAAGCCTCCAGTGGTGATTATCATGGCTCGCCGCATGACAAAGCCGATGGCTTCCTGCATTTCTCCACCGGCCGGCAATTGGCTGAAACGCTGCGCCGCTATTATGCAGGCCAGGACGATCTGATGCTGGTGGCGGTCGATCCTGCCGCGCTGGGCGATGCGCTGCGATGGGAACACTCACCGTCGCGCGACGAAGATTTTCCGCATCTCTATGCTCCGCTGTCCTGTGACGCCATGAAATGGGCGCGACCGCTGACAAAAGACAGTGACGGGAATTTCGAGTTGCCGGACCTGACCTGACTGTCATCCCCGGCCGAGTGCCGCGCAGCGGCGCGAGGGGAAGGGGACCCAGGTGGAAAGACTGGACCCGGTCGATCCACCTGGATCCCCTTCCCTCACATCGCCTGCCAAGCAGGCGATGTTCGCCGGGGATGACACGCCTTCGGCGTGTCAATTGACCTGATAGCTCTGGCTGTAACCATTGCGCGTGTTGGTCACCGTGATCCTTCCATCCGAGGTGACCTCGGCCTCGATGTTAAAGCCCATGTCCGGCGGCGCCTCATACGGCTTGGCCGCCACCGCATCGATCTCGGCCTGCGGTGGATTGAGATTGGCGACCAGGTTCTTGTCGCCGCTGAGTTCCGGGTGTTTGTAATTCTCGTGCAGCCGCCAGAAGCCTTTCAGATCCGGCAGCGCCGATACCGCCGCGATCACTTCGGGATCGCCGCCTTTCTTGCCGCCATTGGGCATGATCGCAACATCGGGATGCATCGCCGCAAGTTGCGACGGATTGGACGAGACCTTGGCCGAGCCATGCTGGGTGACCAGCAGCAGGTTGACCTTGCCGATCCGGTCGACAGGACAGGCCAGCTCATGTTCCACGTCCCAGGACAGATCGCCGAACTGGGCGATGGTGACCTTGCCGAAGCGCAGCAGCGAGGCCACCGAACGGTTGTTCTCGTTTACGGGAAGGCCGCTTGCCGGCACATCGCAGCGCGCGTTCGTGGCGCCCGCACCACGCAACGGCGTTGCAATCACCTTGCCGTTGCTGGCGACAATCGTGTCGGTCAGCGAACCGATGTGGATCACTTCGCCTTCCCGAACGATCAGGCGACGATGCCCCGTAGCCGCCTTCAGATAGCGCGGATATTGTCCGGCGGGGGTGTTGATCACCCGTTCCGGTGGCGTGTTGGGCGCCAAGCCATCGCCATTGGCGCCGTGGTCAATGAAGGCGCCGACGGGCATCTTACGCACCAGCGCCTCGGCGCCACCCGAATGGTCATCGTGATAGTGCGTCACCAGCACATAATCGAGCTTGCTGACGCCCAGCTTCTTCGCTGCCGCCACGATGCGGTCGGCAGCCTCGGCGGTGCCGTCCGGCGACGGCATTTCACCGAAGCCCGCCGGCCAGCCCGTGTCGATCAGCAAGGATTTGCCTTCCGGCGTCACGAACAGCGTCGCCGCGCCGCCTTCCACATCGATCGAGACAATACGCAGCAGCGTCTCGGCCACAGCCGGTGTGGCAAGCAACAGAACTGCCAGAACAGCGAGTGTACGCCTCACTGCGTCTGATACGTCTTGCTGTACCCATTGCGGTCGTTGGTCATGGTGATCGCGCCGTCCTTCGTGACCTCGGCGTGGATGGCGTAGCCCTGGTCCGGCGGAGCACTGAACAGCGACTTGGCTTGCGCCGCGACCGCCTCGGGCGCCGGATTGAGATTGGCGATCATGTTCTTGTCGCCATCCCATTCGGGATGGGCATAGTTTTCATGGCTCTGCCAGAAGCCCATCAGCCCGGGCGAAGCCTTGATCGTCTTGATCGCCTCTTCATCGCCGCCCTTCTTGCCGCCCGAGCCCATCACCACGACATCCGGATGCATGTCAGAGATGGAAGCCGGATTGCTGGAGATGTTGGAGCCGTGCTGGGTGGCGATCAGAAGATTGACATGACCGAGCTTTCCGGTCGGACATGACAGTTCATATTCCTTCTTCCAGGAAAGATCGCCGAACAAAGCGATCTTCACCTTGCCGAAGGTCAGGAGTGATGCCACCGAACGGGTATTTTCCTCGCCGCCATCTTCCTTGGTGCTCTTGGCTTCGGCCGTGTCACAGGCCGGATTGGCCGCGCCCGCGCCGGACAGCGGCTTGGACATGACCACGCCATTGCTGGCCACGATGGTGTCGGTCATCCCGCCCATCCGGATCACCTGGCCCGGCTTGGCGACGATATGCTTGTGGCCTTTGATGACCTCCAGATATTTCGGATAGAGGATGTCCGGCGCGCCGCCCGGCAATTGCGGATCGTCCTTCACCCCCGGCGGTAGATGCTCGACGTTGGGCCCGTGATCGATGAAGGTGCCGATCGGTATGCGCTTGGCCAGATCCACCACGCCGCCGACATGATCCATGTGGTAGTGGGTGATGATCAGATAATCGATCTTCTTGACGCCCAGCTTCTTGGCGGCGGCCACGATGCGGTCGGCGCTGTTCTGCGCGCCATCGGGCGACGGCAGCAGGCCATAGTCACTGGGCCAGCCGGTATCGATCAATAGCGAGCGGCCGCTGGGCGTGACGAACAGGGTGCCGCCGCCGCCCTCCACATCCACCGACACGATCTTCAACGTATTGCCGGCGGCCAACGCCGGCGTGACCAGCGCGGTCGACAGCAGCGCGGCGGCGAAAAGTTTGCGGATCATGTTGCGTCAGCCCCATAAGTCTTGTTGTAGCCGGTGCGCTCGTTGATCACCGTGATCTTGCCGTTCTTCTCGATGCGCAGTCGCAAGGCATACGCCTTGTCCTTGGCCTGGTCGGTGCCTTCATTGGCGATCATGTCGGCCGGCACATTGATGTCCGGCGCCACCGTGGTGGTGTGAAGCTGCCAGACACCTTGGATGCGTGGGCTGGCTTCGATGGTCTTCATGCGCGCTGCATCGGCGCCCTTGCGCGCGGAGTTGCCGACGATGGCGACGATCGGCGCCAGCGCATTCAGCGCCGCGGGGCTGCCCGACAAGGCGGTGCCGTGATGGGTGGCCAGATACACATCCACCTTGCCGACACGATCCACCGGGCAGAACAGATCCTTTTCGCGGTCCCAGGTCAGGTCACCGAACATGGCGATCCGGACCTTGCCGAAGCTGATCACCGAAGCGGTCGAGCGCGCATTCTCCTCGCCGCCATTGCTGGCCATGCCTTCCATGCCGGCGCAGGACGCATTGTCCTCGCCAGCGCCTTTCATGGGTTTGGCGATCGGCTCCGCATCGGCCATCACCACCGTCGCGGTCAGGCTGCCGATGTGGAAGACCTGGCCCGGCTTGGCCACGATGTGATGCAGATGGTGGCTCTCGATCAGCTTGGTATATTGCTGATAGCCATAGGCCGAGGAACCTGGCGGCGGATTGTTCATGTCGATCTGCGGCGCCGTCGGATTGGGAGACGCCGTGGTCTCCCGGTTGGGGCCATGATCGATCACGGTGCCGATGGGAATGCGGGCCAACAGACCCTCGAAGCCGCCGATATGGTCGCCGTGATAATGGGTGATCAGCAGGGTATCGATCTTCTTGACGCCCAGCGCATTGGCGGCCGCCACAATGCGCGCGGAGCTGGGATTGTCTCCAGTGGCGCGGCTCTGCTCCGGATTGCCGGTATCGATCAGCAGCGACTTGCCTTCGGGCGTGACGAACAGGGTGCCGCCGCCACCCTCCACATCGATGGATACCATCTGCAGGGCGGTGTCCTTCGCCCCCGCCGGACCCGCCGCCAGAAGTGCGGCAAAAGCCGCTGATGTCGCAAATTTGCGCAGCATGAACGCCTCCCGAAAAAATTTTGGCGAGACTAGAGCTTTTGTTTCGCTGCCGCTAGGCTCCGCACCCATGATCCCCATCACTGGAAAAGCACACGACCTGGGTGACGGATTTTTCGTCACCCGCCTGTTGCCGCAGGCCACGCGGCGTAGCGTCGGCCCCTTTGTCTTCTTCGACTATTTCGGGCCGGTGGATTTTGCGCCCGGCAAGGGCATCGATGTGCGGCCTCATCCTCATATCGGGCTCGCCACCATTACTTATCTGTTCGACGGGGCGCAGATGCACCGCGACACTTTGGGCTCGGTGCAGGATATTCGCCCCGGCGATGTGAACTGGATGACAGCCGGCCGCGGCATCGCCCATAGCGAGCGCACCGGACCAGAAACGCGGGCCGCGGGGCATCGCATGCACGGTATACAGAGCTGGATAGGACTGCCCAGCGCCGACGAGGAAGCCGCGCCCGCCTTCCAGCATTTCAGCCGCGCCGAACTGCCGGAACATGAGGACAAGGGCGTCACCCTGCGGCTGATTGCGGGCGAGGCTTTCGGCCTCACATCGCCCGTGAAAGTTTTTTCACCCATCTTCTATGCCGATGCCCGTTTCGCCGCTGCGGGGGCGCTGCATTATGAGGCCAAACATCAGGAGCGCGCCTTCCTGGTGATCGAAGGCGAAATCCAGACCGGCCCGACCGAGGTGCATGGACCGGGCGCCATGATGGCGCTGGAAGAAGGCGAGGAAGTCACGCTTTATGCCGACGCGCCGGCGCGGGTGATGCTGCTGGGCGGCGCCAGGCTGGATGGCGAGCGTCACATCTGGTGGAATTTCGTCTCCTCCTCCAAGGACCGTATCGAGCGCGCCAAGCAGGAGTGGAAGGACGGCAAGTTCGGCCTGATCCCCGGCGACGACAAAGAGTTCATTCCCCTCCCTGAGCCCAAGTAGGGCCGATCGCAAATAGAACCCAAACAGGAATTCAGATCATGAAGTTCAACCGGCTGGGCCAGACGGGCCTGTTCGTCTCCGAATTGTGCTTTGGCACCTGGAGCTTTTCGGGCCGCAACTATTTCGGCGGCGCCATCGGCACCCTGCAGCAGAAGGACGCCACCCAGTTCATCGGCCGGGCGCTGGAAGCGCGCATCAATTTCATCGACACCGCCAATGTCTATTCCTTCGGCGATTCCGAACTGATGACCGGCCAGGCGCTGAAGGATCTGGGCGTCAAGCGCAGCGATGTGGTGCTGGCGACCAAGGTGTTCGGCCGCATGGGCCCGGGTGCCAATGACATGGGCGCCAGCCGCGGTCACATCATGGACAGCATCAGCCTCAGCCTGGAGCGGCTGCAGACCGATCATGTCGATCTCTACCAGATCCATCACTCCGACCCCATTGCGCCGCTGGACGAGACCATGCGCGCGCTGGACGATCTGATCCGCCAGGGCATGGTGCGCTATGTCGGCGTTTCCAACTGGGAAGCCTGGAAGATCATGAAGGCCAACGGCCTGGCCGAGCGCCTGGGCCTGACCCGGATCGTGACCAACCAGGTCTATTACTCCCTCGCTGGCCGCGACATCGAACACGAAATGGTGCCGATGATGCAGGACCAGGATGTCGGCTGCCTGGTCTGGAGCCCGCTGGCGGGCGGTTACATGGCCGGCAAATATACGCCGGGCGAAGACATCAAGGTCGAGCCGGGCCGGCGCGCCAATTTCGATTTCCCGCCCATAGAAAAGGAGAAAGCCGATCGCATCGTGGTCGTCATGCGCGAGATCGCCAAGAAACATGGCGTGTCGGCGGCCTGCGTAGGCCTGACCTGGGTGCGCCAGAAGCCGTTCATCACCTCCACCATCATCGGCGCCACGACCATGCAGCAACTCGACGACAATCTGGCCTCGGTGAACTTCAGCCTGCCGGCGGAGGACATGGCGAAACTGGATGACGTCAGCGCCGAGCGGACGCAGTATCCCTACTGGATGATCAGCCGGAACAACGTCACCCGCATTCCGACCGGCGAACCGGTGAAGCTGGGCGCCATTCCCAAGAACTGACACCGGCGAAGCAGACGGTTCCGTTCGCGCGCGAAAACCAGAACGGGCTCACTGCGATTTTCCTGCCTGCACCAAGTCGGGACAGAGTTGTTCCGTAACAGGACAATTTTTCCGCAGCACGCGATGCGAACGTGACAATGGTGCAGCACCATCACGTTTCTCTTCGCCTTTTGCGTGCGGCGAGATTGATTCGCTCCACAGCGCTTGGTTATCGTCGATTCACTGTGTTGCTCGCGCATTGGGCGCGGGATCCCTTGGGGGGACGAACAGCCATGATATCCCGCGCGAGTCCGGCGCAGCTCTGCTTGCGGAGAGCTGGGGCGCGATGACCGTCCTGATCGGCCGCCAGATCTCCGTGATAGACGGCCACGCCGCCGTGCGCGATGCCGTCTTCGCCATGCTGGACGGCGTGGGCTTCGCCGTCCGCACCTATATGTCGGCCGGACACTTTCTCTCCGACTACACCTCGCGCGGCGGCTGCGTCGTCGCCAACGTGTTGTTGCCCGACATGGATGGGCTGGAACTGTTGCAGCAGGTCACCCGCCAAGGCATGGAGAAGCCGGTGGTGCTGTTCTCCGAAGAGGCGGATGTGCCGTTGGCCGTGGCGACGATGAAGGCCGGCGCGGTCGATTTCCTTCTGCATCCCTTCGACGCCATCACCTTGGTTTCCAGCGTGGAGCATGCCCTGCGCGTCGGCTGGAAGACCTCCAGGCGCGGCGCCGAAACGCGCGCGGCGCGCACCCGGCTGGCCCTTCTGACACCGCGCGAGCGGCATGTGCTGGACCAGCTGGTCATGGGACAGCCCAACAAGGTGGTGGCGCATGCGCTCGGCATCTCGGCCCGCACGGTCGAGTTCCATCGCGCCCATGTCATGGACAAGCTGGGCGCCCGCAACATGTCCGACCTGATGCGCCTTGCCCTCTTGGCGGAAGAAGCCAGCGAGCAACTCGTCGAAGATTCGTCCGAACAGCCCCGCGTCGCCACCGGCGCCCGCCGCTGAAATCTCTTCCGTTTCACATGCCGCACGGGTGCATTTGTTCGCACCCGCGGTTTCATGCGTTAACGCCGTTAAGCCGGCATACTCGTAGTTCTACGGAAGACCCGCGATGCGCCACCTACCTAATCCGGCGTCAACCCGTAGTTTCACGAGTGATGGTCCACGCAAATCTACTTGCGCACAATTCACAGCTATCGGCTGCGCCACAGCTTGCGGCTTAGTCATCGCGACGATGATCACATCGCTGGGGTGTCATGAAACTTGTAGCAAGCGCCATGCTGGCGCCAGAGACCGCGCTTCTGGCCGGCCTTTTGGGCTTTGTCCTCACGGCGCTTTTTTTCGCTCTGATCCCCTCGCGGCGCGCTGCGCGTCGCGAGGGGACGCCCCCGGACCATCCCCATTTCTGGCAGATGCTGCTGCGCAAGGGCGGGCAAGCCGTGGCGGTGATGGATGGCGCCGGGGAGAGCGTGTTTCTTTGCGGCGGGGCCGCGCAATATCTTGAAGACTGCCGGGCCCAGATCGGTCCGGCGCTGGCAAACCTGACGCGCGACGGCATCGGCTTCGATCTCAAGATCGCGCTCAACGCCACCGAACATCTCCGGGTCACAGGCCGGCCGGTGGGCCGCCGCGCCGTTCTCTATTTCACGACCCAGGTGCAGGACAGCCCCGCGGAAACGCAATTGCGCCGCGAGGTAGCGGCCTCTTCCGCCCTGATCCGAAAACTGCCGGTGGCGGTCGCCGCCTTCACCGCCGATCGCAGGCTGTGGGCCTTCAGCAGCGCCTATGCGGAGCTCTGGGGGCTGAGCGAAGCTGAACTGGACCGCCAGCCTTTCGAGGACGAGCTTCTCGACCGGCTGCGCGAGGCCGGCAAACTGCCGGAACAGGGAGATTTTTCAGTGTGGAAACGGCGCCAGCTGCGCCAGACGATCGGCACGCGCGAAACCTGGCACCTCCCCGGTGGGCGCAGCCTGCGTGTCACCCAGCACATGAGCGCCGAGGGCAAACTCGTCCAGTATGAAGATGTGAGCCGGCAACTGGCGCTGGAAGCGGAAAACAGCCTGCACAAACAGGTGCAGAAGGCCACGCTCGATACCCTGGAGGACGGCGTCGCGATTTTCGGGGCAGATGGACGCCTGGTGCTGGGCAACAGCTGCTTCGCCACGCAATGGCAGTTGTCGGAAAGCGCGATGCTGCGGCACCCGCACTATTCGGAGATCGCGGCCGGCAGCACCCTGCGCATGGGGCCGGACGGCATCTGGGACGTGGTGGCCCAAGGGGTGAGCGCCGCGGAGGCGGCATCCATACCGAGACCGCGCGTGCTGCAGCGGGGTGATGGGCGCAGTTTCCTTCTGACCCTGTCGCGCCTGCCCAATGGCACCACCATGGCGAACTTCCTGGACTTCGACGATCTGGAGCGGTTCGAAGCGATGCTGGCGGAAGACCGGACACTCTCCTGGCCATCCAACCGCAAGACCCGTGACAGGTGATCCGGGCTAGAGAAAATTATATTCCGTGAACAGCGGCGTCAGATCGCCTTTCCACGGCCCGTGATAATTCTTCAGCATCTCCTCGGCGCGGGTATAGCCCCGCGCCACCAGCTCGCGCAGGGGATTGAGGAAGCCGTCCTCGCTCATGCCCGAGCCGTCCAGTTCAGCCCGCCGCCTGAGGCCCTCGCCGGCGATTTCCAGCAGGCGATGGGCCAGGGTATGAACCGTGGTGTTGCGGAACGGAGTTTTGAACCCCAGCTTGCCCACACTGTCGCGCATGGACTGGCGTTCTTCCGCCGTCCAGTCCTTGACCATGTCCCAGGCCGCGTCCAGCGCCTGATTGTCATAGAGAACGCCGACCCATAGCGCCGGCATGCCGCAGATGCGCCGCCACTGCCCGCCATCGGTGCCGCGCATTTCCAGAAAGCTCTTGAGCCGCACTTCCGGGAAAATGGTGGTGAGATGGTCAGCCCAGTCGCTGAGCATGGGTTCGATATGGGCGACTTCGGGAATCTTGCGAGCCAGGAAATCGCGGAAGCTCCTGCCCGCCATGTCGATATATTTGCCGTCGCGATAGAGGAAATACATCGGCACATCGAGCGCATAGTCGACATAGCGCTCAAAACCCATGCCGTCCTCGAACACGAAAGGCAGCATGCCGGCGCGGGCATTGTCCACGTCGGTCCAGACCTGCGCGCGATAAGAAAGAAAGCCGCTGGGCCTGCCCTCGCGGAACGGGGAGTTGGCGAACAGCGCCGTGGTGATAGGCTGCAGCGCCAGGCCGACACGGAATTTCTTCACCATGTCGGCTTCGGATTCGAAATCCAGATTCACCTGCACGGTGCAGGTGCGGAACATCATGTCCAGGCCATAGCCGCCGACCTTGGGCATGTATTCGCGCATGATCTTGTAACGGCCCTTGGGCATCACTGGCGTCTCGGCCAGGGTCCAGTTGGGAGCAAAACCGAAACCCAGCACGCCGGCGCCGATCTCATTGGCGACCTGACGGGTCTGCTCCAGATGCGTGTCTACTTCGGCGCAAGTGTCGTGGAGGGTCCTGAGCGGCGCGCCCGACAGTTCGAACTGTCCACCCGGCTCCAGCGAGAGCGAGGCGCCCTCTTGAGTCAGGCCGATGATGTTCTCGCCTTCGCGCAAGGGCTGCCAGCCAAAACGCTGCATGCCTTCCAGCAACTGGCGGATGCCCGGCTTGCCTTCATAACTGACAGGTTTGTGGGTCTTGAGGTCGTAGACGAATTTCTCGTGCTCGGTGCCGATGCGCCATTGGTCCTTCGGGCGGCTGCCCTTGGACAATTGGCGAACTAGATCGTCGCGGCTCTGGATTGGGCCACTGGCAGACTGCGGTATGGACATGAAGCACCCTCGGAACAGGTACTTAAGGAGCGCTCATAGGAGGTGCAAGCGGCAGTATTTTTGAATTGACTTAATTAAGCGAATACGAAATTATACTTCCATGACTGCTTTGCAGGCACATCACGGCTTTTCGGCTTTGGCGGATCCCACCCGCCAGCGCATCATGGAAATGCTGGCCGCGGGCGCGCTGTCATCCGGCGAGATCGCGGGGCGTTTTTCCCTGTCGCCGCCAGCCATCTCCCAGCATCTGAAAGCGTTGAAGGAGGCGAGGCTGGTGACGGTGCGCGCCGACAAGCAGAAGCGCATTTACACCCTGGACCCGGAGGGCGTGGCGGAAGTTTCCGCCTGGGTGGACCGCATCAAGGCGTTCTGGAATCCGCGCCTGGATGCGTTGGAGGCCGCCTTGAAAAGGGATCAGTCATGAAAGGCGAAGTCATTGCCGAAAGCGCCGTGCGCTTTGTGCGCGAGCTGGATGCGCCGGTGGAAAAGATCTGGGCTTTCCTTACCCAAGCCGCGCGCCTGCCGGAATGGTATGGCGAGGGCGGCATCGAGCCGCGAGAGGGCGGCGCCGTCTCATTGATGGGCGGCCATATCCGCGGCGTGGTCACCGGCTGGCGGCCCAATACATTCCTTGGCTACACCTGGAATGTGTTCTCGCCGGGTGAAGAAGTCTCGCGCTTTCCGGTCTCGTATCTGGAATTCACCATCGAAGGCGCGCGCCTCACCCTCATCCACCGCCCCATCCCGCCGGCGATGCAAAACCAGACCATGATGGGCTGGCACACCATGCTGGATCTGATCGCGGCGGGCATTAACGACGAATTTCCCAAACGCTCCGATCTCTTCCCCCAAAACGCCGCGCTCTATGGCGTGGACTTGGGCAGCTTGAAAAGGTGAGCCATGGACGATTTCGCCACCCGCCCCGATCCGCACACCGTGGAGTTCGTCCGCATCCTGCCCGGCCCGATCGAGCGCATCTGGGATTTCATCGCCGACGGCAAGAAGCGCGGCGAATGGTTCGCTTCTGGCGACCTGCCGGAAAAAGTCGGCCAGCCTTTCACCATGCGCTTCAAGCACAGCACCCTGTCGCCCAACCAGGCGCCGCCGCCGGAGAAGTTCATCGAAATGGACAGATGCGGCCACACCTCCGAGAACATTCTTCTGGCGCGCGAGAAACCGCATCTTCTGGTTTTCACTTTCGGGCCGGAAGGCCGCGACCGTTCGGAAGTGGAAATCCGCCTGACCTATGTGGGTCCGCCCCAGGACAACAAGGTCCGCCTCACCCTCACCCACCGCAAGATTCCCGACCGCAAATATGCGGTCGACGTGTCGGGCGGCTGGCACAGCCACCTGGCCATCCTGCAATACAAAGCGGAAGGAAAAGTGCCGCCGGCCTTCTGGGATGTGTGGCGGCAGTATGACGGTGTTTACGACAAGCGGTACGCGCCATGACCGTCACGCCATTCCTGATGTTCGAAGGCACCGCCGAAGCGGCCATGAATTTCTATCTGCCGCTTTTCCCTGGTTCGACCATCGACAGCATCACCCGCTTTGGCGCTGAAGGCCCCGGCCGCGAGGGCTCGGTCATGCAGGCCACCCTGTCGCTGAAGGGGCAGAAACTCTTCTTCTTTGACAGTCCCGTGACGCACGCCTTCACCTTCACACCATCCATCTCGCTGATGGTGGACTGTGAAAGCCCGGCAGAGGTGGACCGGCTGTTCGCCGCCCTGTCCGAACAGGGAAAGACACTCATGCCGCTGGATGCCTACCCGTTCGCGCGCCGCTTTGCCTGGGTCAATGACCGCTTCGGGGTAAGCTGGCAGATGCGCTTTTCCTGACAGGCTAGTCTGCTATCCTCTGGCCAGTCCGGGGAGCAGCACATGAAAAAAATTCCGGTCGGCGCGACCATCGCGCATGCCTATCGTTTCGCCTTCAGCCACTTTCTACCGGTACTGCGGGCACTCTGGATACCGCTCCTGCTCCAGCTGGCCGTGGTCCTGGTGCTGAGCCGCAGGATGGCGCTTTTGTTTGCCGCGATCGAGGCCAAGGACCCCTCTGCCGCCACATTGGCCGGACCGGTGCTGCTGCTGTTCGGCCTGGCGGTGATCCTGTTCGCCGCACAATATGCGGCGAGCATGGAAGTCGCGCTGGGCCGTCCGCCACATTCGCTCTTTCATGTTCCGGCGGGCCGGACCATGTGGCGGTTGCTGGGCGGCCTGATCACCGGCATGCTGCTTATCATCGTCATAGCCACGGTCCTCTATGTCTTGATCTCGATCCTTTCCTACATGCTGGGAGAACTCGCCAAGACAGCCCCAGGCGCGCGGATCGCCGTGACAGCGATTGTGGTCCTGATGGCTGCGGCATTTCTTGCGTTCCTGGCATTGATTTCGATCCGCTTCCTGTTCCTGCTGGCGCCGGCAAATGTCGCCGAACAGAAGTTTGGCATCGTCCATTCCTGGGAATTGTCAAAGGGGAATTTCTGGCGCGCCCTCCTGGTCGCGCTTTCCATTTTCATACCGATCATTATCGCGAATTACGCGGTGACCTTTTCTGTCGGCGGCCTGCCACCCTCCACAGGGGGCCTGAGCAAGGAAGCCGCCGATGCGGCCCGCATGGCCTGGCAGGTCAGACAACTCAACCTGCTTGCAGATCGCTGGTATATCGCACTGCCGGCAACGGCCCTGATCATGCTGTTCCAGTTCAGCGCCGGCTGCGCCGCGCAGGCCTTCGCCTATCGTGCGCTGACGGAAAACGACGCTTCAGCGCCAGTCGCCGGCGGTTGACTGCCAAATCGTCAACGCCGCCAGCGCGGCGGTATCCGCCCGAAGAATGCGCGGGCCCAGGGTCACCGGCACCACGAAAGGCTGAGCTCTCAGCATCTCCCGTTCCGCCGGATCGAAGCCGCCTTCCGGCCCGGTGAGAATGGCCGCCGGACCGCTCGCGCCGCGTGCGGTCTCGGCCAGTGGCTTCGCATCACCGCCCTCATCGCAGAAATAAAGCCGCCGTTCCTTCGGCCAGAAGGCCAGCAGCTTGTCGAGATCCACCGCTTCGCGGATCTCGGGCACCGTCAGCCGCTCGGACTGTTCCGCCGCCTCCGCGGCGTTGGCGGCCATGCGTTCCAGATTGACACGGGCAACAATGGTGCGCCGGGTGAAGACCGGCAGCAGGCGCGAGGCGCCCAGTTCCGTCGCCTTTTGCACAAGGTAATCGGCGGGTGTCTTTTTGACCGGCGCGAAAGCGAGCCAGATATCGGGCTCTGTCGCTTGCGCCCGCGTCCGGTTCAGACAGGTTGCGATGACGCCGCGCTTGGAGACCTGGTCGATTTCCGCCAGCCATTCGCCGTCGCGGCCATTGAACAGCAGCACCCGGTTCCCGAGTTTCGCCCGCAGTACATGCAGCAGGTAATGCGACGGCCCCTCGTCCAGCACTACCGCGATGCCGGCGCCCAGGTCGCCCGTCACATACAGTCGGGTTTTGCCGCCCGCTTCTGTTAGCTGCTCACTCATGTCACACTAGAACCCTGATGGTTTCGAATTCGCAAGCCGTACCCGCCGATGCACTGCCCGCAAGCTGGGTGGAGCATTCGCCTTCCTGGATACAGCCCTGGGCCAGGCTGGCGCGCCTGGACCGGCCGATCGGCACCTGGCTGCTGTTCTGGCCCTGCGTCTTCGGCCTGTTGCTGGGCGCGGCGGCGGATGAGCGCCGCTTCCTGCAATGGCACGATGTTTACTTCGTCGTCCTGTTCGCCATCGGCGCGCTGGTGATGCGCAGCGCCGGCTGCACCTTCAACGACATCGTCGACCGCAAGATCGACGCCCAGGTCGCCCGCACCCGGGCGCGGCCCATCCCCTCCGGCGCCGTTTCGGTAACGGGCGCAGTGGTCTTCCTGGTTTTGCAATGCCTCGTAGGGCTGGCGGTGCTGCTGCAGTTCAACTGGTTCGCGGTGGGCCTGGGCGCGGCCTCGCTGCTGCTGGTCGCCGCCTATCCCTTCATGAAGCGCATCACCTGGTGGCCGCAGGCCTGGCTGGGCCTGACCTTCAACTGGGGCGCGCTGCTGGGCTTTGCTGCCCAGACCGGGCGGCTCGATGTGGCGGACGGGATGCTTTACGCGGGCCTGTTCTTCTGGACCCTGGGTTACGACACCATCTATGCGCTGCAGGACAAGGCCGACGACGAACTGATTGGCGTCAAATCCACCGCGCGTCTATTCGGCGCCGCGGCGCGCCAATGGGTGCTGCGCTTCTACGCCGTGGGCTTCACCCTGATCCTGGCCGCCGGCTTCACCGAGCATACCGGCTGGCCTTTTGCCTTCGTCCTGCTGCTGGCCGGCGCGCATCTGCTCTGGCAGGTCAAGCGGCTGAACATTGACGATCCCGCCAACTGCCTGATGGTCTTCCGCTCCAACCGCGAGACCGGCGCACTGATCGCACTGGCTTTTCTGCTGGCGAGTTGGCTTGGGTGAGCCGCGTCATGCGAAGCATGTGAGCAGGTCCAGTGGGTGAGCCGGAAAAAGCAATCGCCAACAGGCGATTGCCCGGCGAACGCCCAAAGGGCCGTGCGGAAGGGGCGCATGCTCGCTAGCGCTCGCATAGGGCAAGCTTTTCTAGGCTCGCGTCGCTCGCCAAGAAAAGCTAAGCCAACGCCGCAGCGTCTGAGCGAAGCGAAGGCGTGAGGCCGGGACGGCCGCATTGGAGGAACTGAAGTACCGCCTAAAACACGATACGCCCCGTAAGAATGTCCCAGAACATCCGCCAATCGCCCATGAAGCTGTAAAGCGGCTGGCGAAAGGTCGCCGGCCGGTTCTTCTCGAACACAAAGTGGGCGAACCAGGCCATGCCGTAACCGATGGCCAGCCCGATCAGCAGCCACCAGAAATTGCCGGTGACCAGCACCAGCGCCACGCACATCAGTCCCAGTGTCGAGCCCAGAAAATGCAGGCGCCGTGTCGTGCGCCCGGAATGCTCGCTGAGATAGAAGGGATAGAATTCGGCGAAGCTGCGATATTTGTGCATGGACGGGCTCCACTCCTCGCCATACTGCGCCCCTCTGCTCGGCTTGCCAATGCCGTCCCCGCCATCCCAAGCTGGTAACCATGGGCTCGATTTCCATCCTCACCCTGCACGGCCTCTTGGTGTTCATCGTGGCGGAGCTGATCTTTTCGCTGACGCCGGGGCCGACCGTGATGCTGATCAGCGCCTATGGCTTCAAGGGCGGGTTCCGGGATGCGCTGGCCGCCATTGCCGGCACCCAGACCGGCAACACGCTCTGGTATGTGATCTGCGTCACGGGCCTGGGCGCCTTGGTGACCGCTTCGCCGCTGGTGTTTCAGGTCATCAAGCTGGCGGGCGCGGCCTATCTGGTGTGGCTGGGTGTCAGCGCCCTGTGGAAAAGCTGGCATGCCGGGCCCGAGGCGCAAGGCCCCAAGCTGAGGGGGCGGCCTTACGTCCAGGCGACCCTGACCCAGATGGGCAATCCCAAAGCCATCCTGTTTTTCGGCGCCCTGGTGCCGCAGTTTCTGGATCCGCGCGCAAACCTGATACCGCAATATGTCATTATGTACGCCATCACCTTCATCGGCGAGAGCATCATCCTGACCAGCTATGGCGCGCTGGCGGCCTATGGCGGACAGCGCGCGGGACTGCGCCATGCGATCTGGCGCGAGCGCGTCAGCGGCGTGGTGCTGCTGGCGCTGGGCGTGATGGCCGCGCTGGCCCGCGCATGAGACCGGAAGACTTTATCACCGCCAATTCCGCCTTGATGCCGCCGCCGCTGGTGCCGGAGATCAAGCTCTATCTCGCCACCGAAGTGGTGCCGCTATGGCGCGCCACCGAGGAAGAATTGGAGAAGATGGGCGTGCCGCCGCCCTATTGGGCTTTCGCCTGGGCCGGTGGCCAGGCGCTGGCGCGCTATATCCTCGATCATCCCGAAACCGTCGCCGGCAAACGCGTGCTCGATATCGGTTCGGGGTCCGGTCTGGTCGCCATTGCCGCCGCCAAAGCCGGCGCGGCCTCCGTACTTGCCGCCGACATCGATGGCTTCTCCGCGGCCGCCATCGGTCTGAACGCCGCGGCCAATGGCGCAACCGTCTCGGTTACGCAGGATGACCTGATCGGCGTCGAGGGCGATTGGGATGTGATCCTGGTCGGCGATCTTTTCTATGAGCGGCCGCTGGCGGAAAGATTGCTGGCATGGCTGAAAACATTGGGCCGTCCGGCGCTGCTGGGCGATCCGGGCCGCAGTTATTTTCCCAAAGACAGGACTGAACGCCTGGCTCTTTATAATGTCCAGACCAGCCGCGACCTGGAGGATCGGGAAATCCGCGAGACCGGCGTTTACCGCATGACGGACTAGGCGAAAGCGGGACCCTCTGTCACAGTGACGGCGCCGCGCAGGGGAATCTTCATGCTGTTCGACCGCGTCAAGTCGCTGGACGCCATCATGGCGACGGCCGAGAAGAAGGGGCTGCACCGCTCCCTGGGGCCGTTCCAGCTCACCCTGTTGGGCATCGGGGCGGTGATCGGCACCGGCATCTTCGTGCTGACCGCCGAGGCGGCACAGAAGGCCGGCCCCGGCATGATCCTGTCCTTCGTGGTCGCGGGCTTTGTCTGCGGCGTCGCGGCCCTGTGCTATTCCGAACTCGCCTCGATGGTGCCGGTGGCGGGCTCCGCCTACACCTACACCTATGCGGTGGTCGGCGAGGTGATGGCCTGGATGGTGGGCTGGGCGCTGATCCTGGAATATGCCGTGGGCGCCAGCGCCGTCGCTGTCGGCTGGTCCAATCATGCGACGGGCATGCTGCACGGACTGGGATGGGATATCCCGGTCTCCATCCGCAACGCCGATGCGTTGATGGCCAAGGTCGAGCTCCTGTTCGGTGCCACACCCACGGCCGAGATCACCAAGGCGCTTGAGGTCGGCGGCTGGATCAATGTGCCCGCCATCCTGGTAGCCGGCGCGGTCACCTGGCTGCTGGTCATCGGCACCACCGAAAGCGCGCGGTTCAATGCCGTCCTGGTCGTGGTCAAGATCACGGCGCTTACATTGTTCATCGCCCTGACCTTTCCGGTCCTCAAGGCCGAGAACTTCACGCCCTTCATGCCCACCGGCGGAGCGGGCGTGTTCGGCGCCGCCGCCTCGATCTTCTTTGCCTATGTCGGCTTTGACGCTGTCTCGACAGCTGCCGAGGAGACCAAGAATCCCCAGCGCAACGTGCCCATCGGCCTGATCGGGGCGCTAGGAATCTGCACGCTCTTCTATCTGCTGGTTGCCAGCGGCGCCGTCGGCGCGCTGGGAGCCCAGCCCGTGATGGAAGCCGGAGCGGCGCTGTCGCCGGGCTCGGCCGAATTGACGGGCCGCTGCGCCCTGATGGGCGCGGGCGCCGCCCAGCCGCTGGTCTGTTCCAAGGAAGCGCTGGTGCATGTACTGGAAACCATCGGCTGGCCCGGTTTGGGCCGCCTCGTCGGCCTGGCCGCGGTGATCGCACTGCCTTCGGTGGTGCTGATGATGATGTTCGGCCAGACCCGTGTTTTCTTCACCATGGCGCGTGACGGCCTCTTGCCGGACAAGCTGGCCTCGGTGCATTCGCGCTACAAGACGCCGCATGTCGTGACCATCGTCACCGGCGTCGGCACCGCTGTCGCCGCCGCCGTGCTGCCGGTGGGCAAGCTGGCGGACTATTCCAATTCCGGCACCCTGTTCGCATTTTTCATGGTGGCCGTCGCCGTGATGGTGCTGCGCAAGACCGATCCTGGCCGCCGGCGTCCCTTTCGCACGCCCGGCGTGTGGGTGATCGCGCCCATGGCCATGATCGGCTGCCTGGTGCTGTATTTTTCCCTGCCGCTGACCGCCATCCTGGTGCTGCCGGTCTGGGGCGCCATCGGCCTCTTGGTCTATTTCCTCTATAGTCGCTCGCGCAGCCATGTCGGGCGCGGCATCGTGGACAAGATCGGCGAAGACGATCCGCCCATCTATGGCATAAAGAACTGAGGTCTCTTACAAGACGGCATGCCGTACAGATCCCTGCGCGACTTTCTTGCCCGCCTGGAAAAAGATGGTGAGCTGGTCAGGGTCAAGGAACCGGTCTCCACCGTTCTGGAAATGACCGAGATCCAGACCCGCCTCATCGCCGGGGGCGGGCCGGCTGTGATCTTTGAAAAACCGATCAAGGCCGACGGCACGCCGAGCGAGATGCCGGTGCTGGTCAACCTGTTCGGCACCGTCAAGCGCGTGGCGATGGGCGTCACCATGGGCAGCAAAGACCGGACGACGGGCGCGGACCTGCGCGAGGTGGGCGAGTTGCTGGCGCAGTTGCGTCAGCCCCAGCCGCCGCGCTCCTTCGGCGAGGCAGCCGAACTTCTGCCGCTGGTCAAGACCGTGCTGGCGATGAAGCCCAAGACCGTCAGCCGCCCCGCCTGCCAGGAGGTGGTGCTCAAAGGTGACGACATCGATCTCGCCAAGCTGCCGGTGCAGACCTGTTGGCCGGGCGAGCCGGCGCCGCTGATCACCTGGCCGCTGGTGGTGACCAGGGGGCCCAGCGATTCCAGAGAAGACAATTACAATCTCGGCATTTATCGCATGCAGGTGTTGAACAAAAAACAGACCATCATGCGCTGGCTCAAGCATCGCGGCGGGGCGCAGCATCATGCCCGCTGGGGCAAGGAGAAGACGGCGCCCCTGCCCGCGGCGTGCGTGATCGGCGCCGATCCCGGCATTATCCTGGCCGCGGTAACGCCGGTGCCCGAGACCTTGTCGGAATATCAGTTCGCCGGGCTGCTGCGGGGTAGCCGCGTGGAACTGGCCGATTGCGTCAGCCAGCCGCTGAAAGTACCGGCGGAAGCGGAGATCGTGATCGAGGGTACCGTCTCGCTCAGCGACTATCGGGACGAGGGCCCTTATGGCGACCATACCGGCTATTACAATTCTGTGGAGCAGTTCCCCGTCTTCACCGTCACCGCCATCACCATGCGGCGTGATCCGATCTATCTTTCCACCTATACGGCGCGGCCGCCGGACGAGCCCTCCATCCTGGGCGAGGCGTTGAACGAAGTCTTCGTGCCGCTGATCACCCAGCAATTCCCGGAGATCGTGGACTTCTGGCTGCCGCCGGAAGGCTGCTCCTACCGCATCGCCGTGGTGAGCATGAAGAAGGCCTATCCCGGCCACGCCAAGCGGGTGATGATGGCGGTGTGGTCGTATTTGCGCCAGTTCATGTACACCAAATGGGTGATCGTGGTGGACGACGACATCAATGCGCGCGACTGGAAGGATGTGATGTGGGCCGTCTCCACCCGCATGGACCCGGCGCGCGACGTCACTATTATCGAACACACGCCGATCGATTATCTGGATTTCGCCTCGCCGGAATCGGGGTTGGGTTCGAAGATCGGGCTGGACGCCACCAACAAGCTGCCGCCCGAGACTCATCGCGAATGGGGCAAGAAGATCGCGATGGATGCGGAGATCATTAAAAGGGTGACAGAAAACTGGTCGCGCCTCGGTTTGCCGGGCAGCGGCAAGCCGATCTGGTGAAGATCACGCCCCGCGGCTAGTATTTTCGAAAAATGGCTGGGGAGCCGGGGATGCGCAATTTCGCGATTCATATGCTGATGACGCTCGCCTGCCTTTATCCGGGCCTGGCCAGGGCCGCCGATTGCACGCTGAAGATCGTCAACACGATACCCATACAGCTGGGAGAGAACGGCACGCGTGTTTTCGTGTCCGTGGTGATCAATGGCACGGAAAAGAAGTTCCTGCTGGATACAGGGGGCGCGATGACCCAAATTTCAGCGAATGTGGCGGAGGAATTGAAACTTCCCATCGTCGACAGCAACATCACGATGCTTGATCTTTACGGCAACGCGTCAACCAAGGCCGCGAAAGTCGACACATTTGTTCTGGGCCGGCTGGGAGACCGCAATACCACATTGCCGCTCACAACATTTCGCGGCGAAAGTACCATATCCGGCCTGCTCGCCGCCGATTACATGGGCAAATACGATACCGAGCTGGATTTCACCGGCGGCAAGATGAACTATTTTTCGCAGGATCACTGCCCCGGCAAGGTCGTTTATTGGCCGGCGGCAGCCATAGCCGCGGTGCCGATGCGGTTCGCGGATCATCATCTGATCCTGGATGTAGCGCTGGACGGCCACCCTTTTCGCGCCATTGTCGACACCGGCGCGCCGGATACGACCCTTTACATGTCGGAAGCCAAGCGGGTCTTTGGGCTCACGGCCGAGAATGCGGACGAGCGTTTCGAACACGTCTTCCAGAAATTGTCCTTTGAGGGACTGGAAGTAGGCAATCCGCATGTCGAGATCATTCCCAACAAGATCGGAAGCAAGGATCCCAACAACGGCCTGGTGACGGGCAGCCGGCTGCACAAGGTCGACGATGCCGACGTCTCGGATCCGGTGATGCTGATTGGCATGAACATCCTGTCCAAGCTGCATCTCTACATCGCGTTCGGCGAGAGGAATATCTACATCACCCCCGCCTCGGCGCCGCCGGCCGCCCCCCAATAGCGATCTGGCGGCGAACGTCCGGCAGGTCTAGTTTGCAGCGATGCTGCTGCGTCTGGCCCTGTTGCCGTTTGTCCTGCTGGCTGGCGCTGCCGCCCATGCCGAGACCTGCGCGCCGGCCAGGCTGCTCTCCAGCGTGCCGCTGCATTCGGCCGAGCCGCAAAGCAATATCCGCACGGTGCCGGTGAGCCTGAACGGGGTGACCCGCGACATGATCCTGGACACGGGCGGGGCCGTCACCCAGCTTTCCCGCAGCGTCGTCGCGGAATTGGGGCTTCCCTTATGGCGCAGCAGCGCCGCTGTCTATGACATCAATGGCCGCGTTTCCCGTCACTTCGCCACGGTGAAGGACTTCGGCTTCGGCGAGCTTCGCCGCACCGACGCCGCCCTGATGGTCTGGCCGGAAGAAAAGCGCCCTTACGCCGGCGAACTCGCCCAGGACATGCTGCAGCCCTATAACGTGGACGTGGACTTCGCCAAGGGCCAACTCACCCTCTATGCCAAGGGCCATTGCCCGGGCCCTTCGGGCTGGACACCGGCGGTGCGAGTGGAGATGCGCAACAAGGGCTGGCATCTGCACATCCCCGTGACTCTGGATGGCCATGTCTATGACGCCATCTTCGACACCGGCTCGCGCCACACGATCATGCGCCTGCCAGCCGCGCGCCGCGACTTCGGCCTGGGCGCGGACGCAGAGGACATGCGCCCCTATGGCGCCATCAATGGCGATGCGTTCCTCAACGGCTATCTGCACGGCTTCAAGCATCTTTCCTTCGGCGGCATGCGCTTCGACAATGTCGATGTCCTGATCGTGCCCGACATCATGAACCGCAATGCCGACCAAAGCCCCATGGCGCACAACCGGGCCTATCGGCACAATGCCGACCTGATCCTGCCGGAACTGTCGCTGGGCATGGACGTGCTTAAGCATCTGCGTCTGTACCTGTCTTTCGGGGAACAGGCGCTTTATGTCGCCCCGGCCGATGCCGCGGCAGTGCCGCAGCCTTGACGCCAAAACTTGACGGACGCCTCAAGCTGCGGCATCCGAAGGTGATGACCTCCCCCAAGCGCAATCCCCAGGCCATTCTGGCCGCCCTGCTCGACCAAGCCCGCAAAGGCGGCGCCGATGCCGCCGACGCCCTTTATGTCGAAGGCGTCTCCTCCAGCGTCTCCTACCGGCTGGGCAAGCTGGAAGATGTGGAACGCGCCGAGAATTACGATCTGGGCCTGCGCGTCTTTGTCGGACAGAAAGTGGCCTTCGTTTCCTCGACCGATTTTTCCCAAGACGCGCTGGCCGCGCTGCCGGGCCGCGCCGTGACCATGGCCAAGCTGGCGCCGGAAGACCGTTTCGCCGGCCTTGCGCCGCAGGACCGCCTGGCCAAGACCATTCCCGAGCTCGATCTGGAAGACACCCAGGAGCCCAGCGCCGAAAGTCTGATCGAACGGGCGCGCGCCGTGGAAGGCGCGGCGCTGGCGGTGAAAGGCATCACCAATTCCGAAGGCGGCGGCGCCTCCTTCTCGCGCAGCGCCGTGGCGCTGGCCACCTCCACCGGTTTCTATGGCCGCTATGCCGGCACCAGTCACAGCATCGGGGTCGCGGTGCTGGCCGGCACCGGCACCGGCACCGGCATGGAACGTGACTATGACCATGCCAGCGCCCGCCACGCGAACGACTTGCGTGCCGCCGAGGAGATCGGCCGCGCCGCTGGCGAGAAAGCGGTGAAGCGTCTGAACCCCCGCTCCATGCCGTCACAAGCTGTTCCGGTGGTGTTTCATCCCGACGAAGCGGCAGGTCTTTTGGGCCATTTCGCCGGCGCCATCTCGGGCGCGGCCATCGCACGCGGCGTCTCCTTTCTCAAGGACCGGCTAGGCCAGCCCGTGTTCGCCAGTGGTGTGCGGGTGATGGACGATCCGCACCGCCGGCGGGGCCTGCGTTCCAAGCCGTTCGATGGCGAAGGCGTCGCCAACCAGCGCATCGCCCTGATCGACGGCGGCAAACTCACCACCTGGCTGCTGGACTGCGCCAGCGCCCGGCAGCTTGGCTTGTCGACCACCGGCCACGCCGCGCGTGGCACCGGCGGGCCGCCCTCGCCCTCCACCACCAATCTTTATCTGGAGGCGGGCAAGCTTTCACCGGCGGAGCTGATGGCCGACATCAAACAGGGCTTCTATGTCACCGAACTGATGGGCATGGGTGTCAATGGCGTGACCGGCGATTACAGCCGCGGCGCCGCCGGTTTCTGGATCGAGAATGGCCAGATTGCCTTCCCCGTTTCCGAAGTCACCATCGCGGGTAATCTCAAGGACATGTTCGCCAGCCTGACACCGGCCAGCGACCTGGAATTCCGCCATGGCACCAATTCCCCCACCGTCCGCATCGAGGGCATGACACTTGCCGGCGCCTGATGCGTCCGATGATCTGAGATTGCTGGAAGACGTCACGCGCGAGGCTGGCCGCATCGCGCTGAAGTTCTATGGCGGCGATTACAAGCGCTGGAGCAAGGAAGGCGGCAGCCCCGTCACCGAAGCCGATCTGGCCGTCAACACATTCCTCCACGAACGGCTGACGGCGGCGCGTCCCGATTATGGCTGGCTGTCGGAAGAAAGCGCCGACAATCCGGCGCGCCTAACCCGCGACAGGGTTTTCGTCATTGATCCCATCGACGGCACCATCGCCTTTCTCAAGAACCGGCCGCACTTCACCATTTGTGCCGCGGTGGTGATAAACGGCCGACCCTGCTGCGGCGTGGTTCACAATCCGGCGAGCGACGAACTTTATGCGGCGCGCACCGGAGCCGGCGCGTATCGTAATGGCGCGCGCATTCATGTCGGCGAACGCCATGCGCTTCAAGGCTGCGCCATGCTGGGCCCGCGCAGCGAGCTGACCGAGGCGCCCTGGCCCCCAATGCATGTGCAGACTCGCAACTCGGTCGCCTACCGCATAGTGCTGGTTGCCGACGGCAGCGCCGATGCCACCGTCAGCCTTTCCTGCAAACGGGACTGGGATCTGGCGGCGGCCGACATCATACTGACCGAAGCGGGCGGCCGCTTGACGGACACAGAAGGCGCGACGCCGATCTACAACCGCCTCGCCACCCTCCAGCCCAGTCTGGCGGCGGCCAATCCTGTGCTACACGCCGAAATCATTTCGCTGCTGCGACAAAAATAATCCTAGCCCTTCGGCCCGCTTGCGTTTCAATGGTGCTGCGCAAACGGGGGAGTCGCCATGGCCGAACAGCTTCTGCATTTCGTCTTCGGCGGTGAGCTCAAGAACACCGGCGAGATCGAGTTCAAGGACCTGTCCAAGCTGGACTTTGTCGGCATGTATCCCAACTACGCCGAAGCCGAGCGCGCCTGGCGGGCCCGGGCTCAGGCTACCGTGGACAATGCCCAGATGCGCTATTTCGTGGTCCACATGCACCGGCTGATGGAGCCGGACAAGGACCATCACCATTAGGTCCCAAGATTAAGTATCTGGCATGACGAGGCTTTTTGCCTCGCGCCCCCCGGCCATGCTACTAGCTGTGCCGATGAGTTCCACGCCGTCCTCCTTCACATCGGGCACTGCCGCGGTCGTCCGCCGGCTGCTGCGCGACTATGTCGGCCGGCAATGGGGCCTGCTCGCGGTGGCCATCCTCTGCATGCTGGCCACCAGCGCCATCAGTGGTCTGGTACCGTGGTTGATCAATCAGGAAGTGAAGCTGATCTTCCTGCGCCATCAGGCGGAGATGCTGCTGCCCATGTCGCTGGCGGTGGTGGGCGTGGTGGTCTGCCGTGCCATCACCCTCTTCTTCGGCCGCATGTGGCTGGACAGTCTGGGCGAAAAGACCGTGGCCGCGGCGCAAGGCCGGATGTTCTCGCGCCTGATCCGCCGTGATCTGGCCGATCTCAACGCCGTCCATTCCGGCCAGTTCGTCTCCAACTTCATTTATGACGCCCAGGTGATGCGCGATGGCCTGACCCAGGGCATCGCCGCAATCTTCCTGGAAGCGGTGCAACTGGTCGTCTATCTGGCCTATGTCCTGATCAGCGACTGGCAGCTTGGCGCGCTGGCCCTCATCGTGCTGCCCGGCGTGGCCTGGGCGATGGAGCGGCTGGGCGGCTCGATGCGCCGCGCCGCCACCCGCGGCATGCGCGAGACCGGCGATCTGTCCGTCGTGCTGTCGGAAGCCATGGATGGCCGGCGCATCATCAAGGCCTATGGCCTGGAAGCGCACAGCATCGCGCGGGTGGATGCGCGTCTCAAGACCCGGCTGCGGACCCTGCTCAAGACCGTCCGCTTGCGCGCCGCGGCGGCGCCGGTGACCGATCTGTTTCTGGGCGTAGTCGTGGGTCTGGTGCTGTTCGTCGCCGGTTGGCAGGCCCTGCACGGCCAGATCACCTTGAATGCCTTTGCCGGCTTCCTGACGGCGCTGATCCTGGCGCAGCAACCGCTGCGCAATCTTTCCCAGCTCTGGCCGACCGCCTCGGCGGGCATGGCGGCGACCGCCCGCATCTTCACCGCCATCGATGCGCGCCCCGCCATCGTCAACCAGCCGGGTGCGCAACCGCTGATCCCCAAAGGCGGTGCTGTCAGCTTCCGCGATGTCAGTTTTGCCTATCATGCCGATGCCGGCGACACGCTCTCCGGCGTGACCCTGGATATTCCCGCCGGCAAGAAGATCGCTTTGGTGGGACCATCCGGCGCCGGCAAGACCACCATCTTCAACCTTCTGCTGCGCTTCTATGAAAGTGACGGCGGCGCCATCGCCGTCGATGGCCAGGAGATCAAGTCTGTCACCCTGGAATCCCTGCGCGCCGCCATCAGCGTGGTGACTCAGGAAGCGGTGCTATTCGACGAAAGCATCGCTGACAATATCGCGCTGGGAAAACCGGGCGCCTTGCTGGGCGAGATCAAGGCCGCCGCGCGCAATGCCGCCGCCCATGATTTCATTGAGGCGATGCCGGAAGGCTATGACACCAAGGTCGGCGAAGGCGGATTGAAGCTTTCCGGCGGCCAGCGTCAGCGCGTCGCCATCGCCCGCGCCATGCTGCGCAACGCGCCGATCCTTCTGCTCGACGAAGCCACTAGCGCCCTGGATGCGGAATCCGAGCGCCAGGTGCAGGAATCCCTGTCGCGGTTGATGAAGGGCCGCACCACCATCGTCATCGCCCACCGCCTCTCGACCGTGGTGGATGCCGACCGCATCTATGTGCTGGAAAAAGGCCGGGTTGTGCAGTCCGGCAGCCACGCCGAACTGCTGACAGCCGATGGCCTCTACGCCATTCTCTACCGCCACAATCTGGAAGAGGTGCGATGAGCAGCTCCGTCGGCCTGATAGGGTGGCGGCTCGCCACCCGGCTGCTGACGCCTGTGGCGCCGTTGCTGCTGCGCCAGCGCGCGGCCCGCGGCAAGGAAGACTGGACACGCTTCAATGAGCGGTTGGGCATCGCGGGTCTGCCGCGTCCCGCGGGGCGGTTGATCTGGCTGCATGGCGCCAGCGTGGGCGAGAGCCTGTCCGCCCTGCCTCTGATCGAAAAGCTCAAGCAACATGCCACGGTGCTGGTCACCAGCGGCACCGTCACCAGCGCCGCCATGATGAGCCAGCGCCTGCCGGCCGGCGCGCTGCATCAATATGTGCCGCTGGACATGCCGGCCGCGGTGGCGCGCTTCCTGGATCACTGGAAACCGGATGCGGGCCTCTTCATCGAATCCGATCTCTGGCCCAACCTGATCCTGGCGGCGCGGGCCCGCGGGGTGAAACTGGCGCTGGTCAATGCCCGCATCTCCGCGGCCTCCGCCGAGCGCTGGATGTGGGCGCGGCGCAGTGTGCGCATCCTGCTCTCGGCCTTCGACATGGTGCTGGCGCAAGATGAGGAGATCGCACAACGCTTCCGCGGCCTCGGCGCCCGCAATGTGGACGTGGTCGGAAGCCTGAAGGCCGATGCTCCGCCGCTGACTGTGGACGAAGATGCCCTGGCCGCCATGCGCCAGGCAATTGACGGCCGCCCCGTGTTGCTGGCGGCCCAGACTCATCCTGGCGAGGACGAAACCATCCTGCCCGCCCATGATCAGTTGCGGGCGCAATTTCCCGATCTGCTCACCATCCTCGTTCCACGTCACACCGCGCGCGGCGCCGATCTGGAGATGCTGTGTGGCGATCGCGTCAGCCGGCGCCGCTCTGCCGGAGGCCGCATCACCAGCCAGACCGCCATCTATATCGCCGACACGATGGGCGAGATGGGGCTGTTCTATCGCCTCGCCCCATTCTGCTTTCTGGGCGGCACCCTGGTGCCGCTGGGCGGGCACAATGTGTTGGAGCCCGCGGTTCTGAAATGTGCCGTCCTGGCTGGACCGCATACCGCCAGCGCGCCGGCGGCGTATGAAGCGATCTTCGCCGCCCAGGGCTTCGGCAAGGTCACCAGCAGCACAGACATCGCCCGCGCGGCGGCGCGGCTCCTTGCCGATGCCAAAGCCGCCGCGGCAGCGGGCATTGCGGCAGCGCAAGGCGCAGCGACCCTTTCGGGCGCTGTGGACCGCTCGGTGGCGCAACTGAAACAGCTTCTCGATGCGCGCGCCTGATTTCTGGCGCCGGCGGAATTGGGCTGCCACCTTGCTGGCGCCGCTGGGCGCGTTTTATGGACTGAGCGTGGCGCTCAAGGCGCGTTTCGCTAGGCCCTTCGATTCAGGCCTGCCCGTGATCTGCGTCGGCAATCTCTCTGCCGGCGGCAGCGGCAAGACACCCATTGCCATCGCCATCGCCGAACGGTTGCGTGCCAAGGGCCACAGGCCCTTCTTTCTCACCCGTGGCTATGGCGGCAGCGAACGCGGGCCCGCCATAGCCTTGCGGGCCCACAGCGCGGCGCAGATGGGCGATGAAGCCCTGCTGCTGGCGCGGGCCGCGCCCACGATCGTGGCGCGCGACCGCGCCGCCGGTGCGCGGCTGGCAAAAGAGAAAGGCGCCACCGTGCTGGTGATGGATGATGGTCATCAGAATTTTTCCTTGCGCAAAAGCCTATCGCTGGTCGTGGTGGACGCCGAGGCCGGCTTCGGCAACGGCTTTCAGATTCCGGCCGGGCCGCTGCGCGAGCCGGTGGCGCAAGGGCTGGCCCGTGCCGATGTCGTGGTGCTCATGGGGGACGGCAGGCCGGACCTGGGCAATTTCTCCGGCCCGGTCCTGCGCGCACATCTGAAAGTTGATGGCGAGGCTTTCGCCGGCAAATCCGTCTTCGCCTTTGCCGGCATTGGCCGGCCCGAGAAATTCGTCGCCTCGCTGGAAGACAGCGGCGCCGCGGTGGTGGGAAGCTGTTTTTTTCCTGATCATCATCCGTATACGGAAGAAGAGATCCTCCAGCTCAAGGCCATCGCCGGCGAGGCCCAGCTCGTCACGACGGAGAAGGATTTCGTGCGCCTGGACGTGGCGACCCGCGAAGGCATCCGCCTGCTCAAAGCCACCGCCCTGTTCGACGATCCGGCCGCCCTGGACGGGTTGCTTGACAGGGCCCTGTCCGGGCGGTAGCGCCACCCTATGAGCCAGACCGGCGACAAACTCTCGTTGGGCGAGCGGCTGCGCTACAGCGCCGAAGCGGCGGTCTTCTTCGCCTTCATGGGCTTCTTCCGGCTGCTGGGTCTGGAAACCGCCAGCAAGGTTGGCGGCTGGATCGGCCGCAATCTTCTTTCCCTGCTGCCGCCCGATCGCGTGGCACGCGCCAATCTGGCTGCGTCCTTTCCGGAAATGTCTGCCCAGGAACGCAACGCCATCCGCCGCGCCATGTGGGACAATCTGGGCCGGGTGGTGGGCGAATATCCGCACCTGGCCCGTTTCTCGCCTCACGGCGAAGACCCGCGCATCACCTATGACCTGCCCAATGGCGTGACGATCGAAGGCATGAAGAACCGGCCGCTGATGTTCCTCTCCGCGCATCTGGGCAACTGGGAAGTCATGCCGATCCTGGCGCATCAGGTGGGGCTGGAAGGGGCCGCCGTGGTGCGGCCGCCCAACAATCCGTTCGTCGCCGATTGGGTGGCGCGCCAGCGCCGCATCCAGGGTCCCGACACGATGATCGCCAAGCACAATGCGGCGCGCGGGATGCTGGCCCAGCTGCGCGCCGGCAAGATGCTCTGCATGCTGGTGGACCAGAAGCTGCGCGAAGGCATCGCCGTCCCTTTCTTCGGGCGCGACGCCATGACCACGCCGGCGCCCGCCGTGCTGACCTTGAAGACCAAGGCGCAGCTGCTCTTTGCTTCCAACAAGCGGCTACCGGGACCACGCTTTCATGTGACGGTCTGGCCGGATATCGATTTTGTCCCGACCGGCAATGAAGCCGACGATGCCTATCGCCTGACCGCGGCGATCACCGCGCGCATCGAGGAGATGGTCCGCGTCGATCCCGGCCAGTGGCTGTGGATTCACAATCGCTGGCCGACGGAGCGCGATCGCCGGTTGATGGAAGGGGAAAAATCTTGAGCACCCGCCGCCGCATCCTCGACACACTGTTTTTCGGCCGCGACCCGCTGAAGGATTTTCCCGCTGACCGCTTCGCCAGTGACCTGCAGGGCTGGCATTCCAACCATTCCTATCTTACCCGCGCCATCGAAGAAGTGCGGCCCACGATCGTGGTGGAAGTCGGCGTGTGGAAAGGCGCGTCCGTGGTCACCATGGCCAAAGCGCTGCAGCGCCTGAAGCTGGATGCGGTGGTGATCGCCATCGATACCTGGCTGGGGTCCTCCGAGCATTACCTCTGGGAGAAATTCATTCCCGACATGGATTTTGAATTCGGCTATCCCCGCCTCTATCACAAGTTCGCCGCCAACATGTGCAGGGAAGGCGTGGCGGATACCGTGGTGCCTTTGCCGCTGGATTCCATCAACGCCTTCCAGCTTTTGAAGGAGAAGGGCATCCGCGCCGATGTGCTCCACATAGACGCCGGTCATGACTATTTATCGGTGATGGCCGACCTGAAGGCCTGGTGGCCACAGCTCAATCCGGGCGGCGTGCTGATCGGCGACGACTATTTCAAGAAGCCGCTGATCGGCCAGGGCAAATGGCCCGAAGTGCGCCAGGCCTTCGACGAATTCCTCGCCGCCACGCCGCATACCAAATTCGAAAGCGGCGACGGGAAATGTTATGTCGGCAAACCCGCCTAGCTAAAGCGGCTCAGGCTTGGGTTTTCGCGTAGACAGCGACGGATCTAGCCGCACCTCGAACCAGTTCATCGCCCAGTGCAGATGCGGACCCGTGGCCCGGCCCGTGGCGCCGATCAGGCCGATGCGCTGGCCGCGCTTGACCGCCTCGCCCGCGCGCACCAACCGCTTACTCTGATGCAGGTAGGAGGTGGACACGCCCTGGCCGTGATCGATCAGGGTGAAATCGCCATCCAGATAATACTCATCGGAAATACTCACCACCCCGTCCGCGGGCGCATGGATCGGTGTGCCGGCGGGGGCGGCCATGTCCACGCCATAATGCGGAGCCATAGGTACGCCATTGTCGATCCGCCGGCTGCCGAAGATGCCGCTCTCTATTCCCGGCGCCGGCCAGTCGAAGCCGGAGAGGAAGTCGCTGCCGCTACTATCCGTCAGCCGCGCCAGATAGATATTTTCGGCTTCCCGCTCGATGCGCATCCGCACCTCCGGCGGCGGCGTTACCGTCTTCTGCGGCAGGCCGTTGACCCGCTGCTCCTCATAGGTGCGCACCGTGGGCGTGAAGGAACGGCTGTCGCCGCCGCCATCGGGATAGCGCACCGTCACCAGCGCAGCCTTGGTCTGGTCCGGGCCGAAGCCGAAGGCAAAGCGCCCGTCGGATGTAATCCGCAACGGCCTTCCGTCCAGCGCTGCCTGCGAGCCAGGCGGGGCGCTGCCCAGGGCCAGGCTGCCTTGCGTCATGGCGCCGGTCACAGAAAAGCGCACCGGGGTTCGGTTGGCTTGGCCGCCAACCTCACCCTGTCCACGGGCGGCAGAAGCGGCAAAGGAAAGCGAAGCGCCGATAAAATACCGGCGCCGCATCATCTGGGAGCGAAGCCCTTTTCCTGCGCCCGCTTGGTGGCGATATCCGGGCTGGCATAGGCTTCCTGCAGGTCCACGCTCCAATAGCGCAGCGCATCCAGCGGAATATGGGCCCCGGTCACGGCACAGACGACATAGCTGCCGGGGGTGACGATCTCATACTCGCCGTCGAGATAGTGAAGCTTCGCCTCACCCTGATCGCGTTCCATGATGTTCATGCGTCTAACTTATCCAATCTAGTGTCAGAAAAGCGAGCCCTGATCGGTGGGGTGTTTCTTGCGCGGGCTTTTTGCTTTGGCCTCGCCTTCCCCGGCCGTGGCCCGGGCTTCGCCGTCGGCAAAGGTCAGGGTTAAGGATTCGCCGCTCTGGATGGAACCGGCGCGGCGGCGCACCGCGCCGTCCTCGCCCCGCACCAGGGCAAAGCCCCGCTCCAGCACGGCGCGATAGGAAATTCCTTCCAGCACCCGCGACAGCCCATCCAGGTGATTGCGCGCCTGTTTCAGCCGGGCGGTCTGCGCCCGCCTTGCGCGCTCGCCCAGCACCTTTGTCCGCTCCCCACAGACCGCCATGCGATCCTTGAGCATCCGATCCCGCAATTGTGTGCCGGCCTTGCCGAAGCGAACCTGATGAATCTGCAGGTTGCGGGCCAGGGCATGGCGCAACTTGTCGGAAGCTGTATCCAACCGCTGCCGCGGCCCTGCGAACAGGGAATCGGAGCGCGGCAGCACCCGCACCAGCTGCGCCAGGTGACGCTTGCGGTCTTCCATCGCCTTGCCAAAGCAACGGACAAAGCGGCGCTCGAACTCCAGCACCTGCACGACCAGCTCACTGCGCACCGGCACGGCCAGTTCGGCGGCGGCGGTCGGCGTGGGCGCGCGCATATCGGCGGCGAAATCGATCAGGGTCGTGTCGGTCTCGTGACCCACCGCCGAGATCAGCGGGATCTTGCTGGCGGCGACGGCGCGCACCACCGCCTCGTCGTTGAACGCCATCAGGTCTTCGACCGAGCCGCCGCCCCGCGCCACGATAATCAGATCGGGCCGCGGCCAGCGCGTGCCATCGAAATTGTTGAAGCCATTGATGGCCGCGGTGACTTCGGCCGCTGCCTTCTCGCCCTGCACCGCCACGGGCCAGAGCACTACCCGGCGCGGAAAGCGGTCCATCAGCCGGTGCATGATATCGCGGATCACCGCACCGGTAGGCGAGGTCACCACCCCAATCACCTCCGGCAGATAAGGCAGCTTCTTCTTGCGACTTGCCTCGAAGAGGCCCTCCGCCGTCAGGCGCTTCTTGCGCTCCTCCAGCAGGGCCATCAGGGCGCCGAGCCCCGCCAGCTCCACCTGCTCCACCACGATCTGGTAGCGCGAGGAACCGGCATAGGTGGAAAGCTTGCCGGTCAGCACCACTTCCATGCCGGCCTCGGGCCGAACCTTCAGGCGCGGCACCGTGCCCCGCCAGATCACGGCATTCAGGCAGGCCTTCTCGTCCTTGAGGTCGAAATAGACATGGCCGGAGGAATGGAATTTCAGGCCGGAAATTTCGCCCCGCACCCGCACGAAGGCGAACTGGTCCTCCACCGCCCGTTTCAGGGCGGCGGACAATTCCGTGACCGAAAATTCGGGCAGATTCGCCAAAGGTCGTGAAGTTGCTGCGTCGCTCATGGCCCTATGATACAGGGTGCCGGCGAAGAATGGCGAGGCGGCATTGAAAGTTCTGCTGGTGGGTTCTGGGGGCCGCGAACATGCATTGGCTTGGGCGCTGGCCAAAAGCCCCTTGCTGACAAAGCTCTATTGCGCGCCCGGCAATGCCGGCATCGCGCAGGTAGCGGAATGCGTGCCGATTCCGGCCACCGATTTTCCCGCTTTGGCGAAGTTTGCGCAGGAAACCCGAATCGATTTCGCCGTGATCGCCGCCGACGCCCAGCTGGTGGGCGGACTGTGGGACGTCATGGAACAGGCCGGCATTCGCGCGCTGGGACCGTCGAAAGCCGCCGCCGTGCTGGAAGGCTCCAAGGGTTTCGTCAAAGACCTTTGCATGGAAGCCGGCATCCCCACCGCCGCCTATCGGCGCTTCACCGCACCGGCGCCGGCCAAAACGTTCGTCGATTCGCTCGGCAGGCGTGTAGTGGTGAAAGCCGATGGCCTCGCCGCCGGCAAAGGTGTGATCGTGCCCGAAACCGCAGCCGAAGCGCACAAGGCGATCGATTTCATGTTCGAAGGCGGCTTCGGCGAGAGCGGCCACGCCATCGTGGTGGAAGAATTCATGGAAGGCGAAGAAGCCAGCTTCTTTGCCCTCAGCGACGGCACCCATGTCGTGCCGATGGCCGGCGCCCAGGATCACAAGCGCGTCGGCGATGGCGATACCGGCCCCAATACCGGCGGCATGGGCGCCTATTCGCCGGCGCCGGTGCTGCCGCCCGCGCTGCAAGATGTGGCGATGGAGAAATTCATCAAGCCCACCGTGGCCGCGATGAAGGCGCGCGGCACCCCTTACATGGGCGTGCTTTATCTGGGCCTGATGATCACGGCCGAAGGTCCCAAGCTGGTCGAGTACAATTGCCGCTTCGGCGATCCCGAATGCCAGGTGCTGATGCCGCGTCTCAAAAGCGACCTGCTGACCACCCTGATAGCCACGCGTGAGGGCAAGCTACAGCCGCTGGACTGGTCAACCGATGCAGCGCTGACGGTGGTGATGGCCTCCAAAGGCTATCCCGGCTCCTATGAAAAGGGCCATGTCATCACCGGCCTGGACGAGGCGGCTGCCCTGCCCGGCATCACCCTGTTTCATGCCGGGACGCAGCGGCGAGGGCCCGACATCGTGGCGGTGGGGGGACGTGTCCTGAATGTTACGGCCACAGGTCCCACCATCGCCGAGGCGCGAGACCGCGCCTATGCGGCTGTGGCAAGGATTCACTGGCAAGGCGCATTCGTCCGCAACGATATAGGCTGGCGTGCCCTGAACCGTTGAATGTGCGCATCCGCGCACGGACGTTGAATGTGCGCATCCGCGCACGGGGCGTTGACAGCGCCCGCGCGGCAAGGCACCCAAGGCCCATGCTTTTGTGGGCCGGCTTTCTTTCCATCTTCGTGGGCGTCCTGGCCCTGGCGATCGACCGCCGGCTCGCCCATTTCATCTACGACCATGTCAGCGCCAAGGTGCACAAGGCGCTGGATTCCATCACCCACTACGCCAAGGCGGGGCACTGGCTTGCAGCCGCCATCCTGGCGCTGATTGTCGCCGCCGTCATGCGCAGGTTCAAGCTGTTGCCTGAAGAAGCCACGCTGCTGGTCAACTATTCCCTGGCCTTCATCGCCAGCCTGACTCTGGGCAGCGCCGTGCTGCATGTCATAAAGCTGGTGCTGGGACGCCGCCGGCCGCGCGATGACATGGAGATGGGGCTCTATGGCTTCATGCCGCTGGCCTTCAATCCGGACTACAATTCCTTCCCGTCCGGCCATGCGCTGACCATCTGCTGCGTGGCGGTGATCTTCACTTGCGTGTGGCCGATGTGGGCGCCGGTCTGGTTTGGGATCGCCGCGATCCTGGCAGTGACGCGCGCGCTGCTGACGGCGCACTTCCTCAGCGATGTTCTGATCGGCGCCGGTATCGGCCTGATCGCGGCACGCGAAGTGCTGCA
>Ga0070665_100000379_pt1 | contig 65890 bp, 53 predicted proteins | sample KBSS13metaG_FD_65862 | JGI IMG/M metagenome (GOLD analysis project Ga0070665, IMG submission 65862) | Switchgrass rhizosphere microbial communities from Kellogg Biological Station, Michigan, USA - KBS S1-3 metaG | ecosystem: Host-associated > Plants > Roots > Rhizosphere > Soil ... | reverse complement strand
AGCCGCATCATCGAGCGCGGGCGCGACCACGTCACCTTGAACGGCTCCCCCGCCGAGCGCATCGAGTGGGTGAAGGCCAACGTCTTCGAGGACCTGCGCCAGCGGGAGGAGAAGTACGGCTTGGTGATCTGCGATTCCGGCCCGCGGGCTCCCGGGGCGAAGATTCTTTGGAAAAATCTCTGGAAACCGGATTTGAGACCAGGATGCCGCCTCCCACGCCAGGATGCGGGTGAATTTGCTTCGCCGCCCTGTTTTCTGGTTTCCCGGCCTCCGTTTTCGCCATCCGGACGGCCATCCTGGTTTCCCGGCCGCTTTTTCAGCTTCCCGAGCGCCCATCTTTCTTCCCGGAGCGCCATCCTGGCTTCTCGGGCCGCCGGATTTCTTCCGGAGCCGTCATTCTGGAATTTCGAGCCGTATCTTCGTTCCGGAGCGCGCATCTTTCTTCGTGCGGCCGCGTCCTGGCTTCCAGGACCGCCATCTTCGCTCGTACGGCGCCGGGCTTGTCGCGGAAAGCGGATATACTTTTCGTGTGGCCGATCCCTACGAGCAGGAGGTTCGCCGGCTGGCGGGGCTGATCGGCTCCCTGGTCGAGCTGTCGGGCCGGCCGGTCGAGGCGGTCGCCGCGGCGGCGGGCCTGGAGCCGGAGGATCTGGCCGGGATCTTCCGTGGCGACGCGAAGCTGGAGCTGGCCCATCTCCTCCGGCTCGCGGAGGCCCTCGGCGTGCATCCGGGCGAATTCTTCTATCTCGCCCACCCCCGGCGGGTGCCGTCCAGGGGCTCGACGCGCGAGCTGCTGGAGAGGGCGCGGGCGGCTCTCAGGGCTGAAAGCGGAGCATCGGCTGCCACTCCAGACGGACCAGAAACTGATGGACCTTCCGGAGCAGATCCAGCGTCAGAACCTGCTGGCGGCCGGCCTCGCGGAGGAAGAAAGCGGCCTTGAAGGCCTCGTGCTGGACGCCGAGGTCGCGCAGGATCTCGTAGGTCTCCTCGGCCAGTTCCCGCACCCGGGCGGCCTTCCCCTGCCGCAGCCAGACCGCGGCGAGCTCCAGCCCCACCAGGGCCGCGTCGTACTCCCGCTCGCGCTGGAGGAACTCCTCCCGCACCTGCTCGAACGTCCTTTCCGCCCGCCCGAGTTTTCCCAGGCCGGCGAGGACCTTGCCCTCGACCCAGCGGAGCTTCAGCAGACTGAGGAGGTCCGCCGCGAACGTCTGGCGCAGGCCGCTCCCCAGGAGCATCCGCCCCGCTTCCTGAAAATCGCCGCAGTCCACCAGCGCATCGGTAACGCTGAGCTTCGCCGACGCCGCAAGCCGGGGATCCTTCTCGGGGTCGATCAGTTGGAGCCCTTCGCGTAGAAACTGGACGGCCCGTTGGGGATTGCCGTCGTAGTGCGTGGTGATCCCACTCTTGATGAGGGCCCGGCCTGCGAGGTGGCAGTTTCCCGCCTGGAGGTACAGGTCATGGACAACCGCGAGCAGATCGAGGGCTTCGCCGAGCCGCCTCTGGTCGCTGCGCAAAGATGCCTGGATGTCGGCCAGCCGGGCGAGGAGCAGGAGGTCTCCGGTCCCCTCGTCCAGGAAGCGCTGGGCGTGGACGAGCGCCGCCTCGGCCAGCTCGAACTGCTCGTTGACGCGGTAGGCGTTTCCCACCTCGGCCCAGGCGCGGGCCTGGAAATCGGCGGCCAGCCCTGGGCCGAGCTTGCGCGTGCCCAGTTGCTCGGCCGCCAGCCGGGCGGCGAGGGCGAGCAGCAGCATCCGCTGCGGATCGCGGTAGCGCTCCTCGAAGCTCAACCGGAGCAGCGCCTCGACGCGGGTCCAGCCGCGCAGGGAAAGGACCGCTGGCGAGAAGACCTCCGCGTTCTGTTCCCCGGACGAGCGCAGGGCGGCTTCGAGGGCCCGTTCCAGGCCCTCGCGCTCCTTCCGGTGGCGCCTCTGGTAGCGCCGGGCCTGGGCGGCGGCCCGCGCGAGCGCGCCGTCGTAGGAGAACGATCCGACTCCGCGGGCGTCCTCCCCCAGGTTGTCGGCGTTGAAGAGCACCTCCCGGAGCGCCGCCAGCCGGGAACGGCACGGCCGGCAGCCCGTGAGGAGATGGCGCACCACCCTCCGCCGCTCGTCCGCGGGGAGATCACCCCCGACGAAGCGCTCGACCTCGTTGTCGTCCAGATGCGTCAAGAGTTTCCCCTCCCCGGGAATTCACATCGAAACTACAACATTCTCTCACAGCCCGCCGGAAAGCGTGGCCTCTTGCTGGAATGCCGGGAGCGCCCGCGTGATCGCCCCCGGCATTCGGGATCTCATCCGTTGGGGTCGATATGGAGGCCGGCGTCGCTCTTCGCACCGTCAGGGTCGATGTGGGAGCCCGCGTCGCTCTTCGTGCCGTCGGGATCGATGGACAGGCCGCCATCGTTCTTCGTGCCGTCAGGGTCGATGTGCGCGCCCGCGTCGCTTACGAGCCAGAGGCGCGCCCAGGTCCAGAGGGCGTCCAGATCCAGCCGCCAGGGCGATGCATGGGCAGCTCCGCGGGTTTTGGCGGCGAGCGGCGCCGCCGGCGCCAGGAGCGCCGCCGCGAGCGCGATCACGATCACGATCTGATGGGTTCCTCTCCGCAACATGGGATTTCCCTCCTCGCTCCCGTGGAGCGCTCCGGCGGGCCAGGATGGACCGCGGCGTCCAGCAGAGAGCCTTTCTGCTTCGGCTCTAGTGTGCAGGATGGGGAGGGAGTTGAGCCGGACGGCAGGACTCCTGCCGCAAATCATATAGTTCAAGATCTATAATGAAGCGGCCAAGGAGGATCTGTCATGAACAAGAAGTCCAGGAAGCTCAGCCTCAGCCGGGAGACCCTGCAGACCCTGAACCGGGACCGCCTCTCGGAGGCCGCGGGCGGCGTCAGCAGTTGGCCGGGACCCTGCAGTTGCACGTGCTACACGTGCAACGAGGCTTCGGGGCAGAGCCAGTGCATCGAGTGCTCGACCACCGGCTAGCCGTAGGGGCGGCCCTGTGTGGCCGCCCTCGCCCTGGAAGGGCGAAATTTGAATAGCCTGGGGCGTAAGCCCCAGGTGCAGAGGCGATATCTCTATCCTGAAGCCCCGCAGGGGCGGCACACAACGTTGCGGAGGGTGTCACCCCTTCGGGGTTCTGGGATTCGGGGGTGCTCCGGTCCTGGGGCTTACGCCCCAGGCTATTCAAATTTCGCCCCTTCAGGGCGAGGGCGGCCACACAGGGCCGCCCCTACAAGAATTCGACACGAGCCGTTCGCGCCACCTCGCCGCGTTGACACCTTCGCCCGCCTTTGTTACCCTTCCCCTCCCCTGGCACCTCGCCGGGACGGGAATGGAACAGGCCCATAGCTCAGTTGGTTAGAGCGCTACGTTGACATCGTAGAGGTCAGCGGTTCAAGTCCGCTTGGGCCTACCAAGCTTTCAGGAGTGAATTCGGCACCAGATCGAAGAGCAGCCCGGAGACAGCATCCAAACTGGTGAACCGAATTTCAGCCTCATGCCCAGGCGCTTAGCTCAGCTGGTTAGAGCGCTACCTTCACACGGTAGAGGTCAGCGGTTCGAGTCCGCTAGCGCCTACCAACCCCCCCGCTCGTGACCTTCACCGGCGCGGGCCGCGGCCCGAAAGAGAACCTCATATTTCAGAGATCCCGGATGGTCTAATGGAGACCATGACTGAAGCTATCGAACTGATCCTGCCCGACGGCTCCGTGCGCACGGTGCCCGCGGGCACCACTCCGCTCGCGATCGCCGCCTCGATCGGCCCCCGCCTGGCCAAGGATGCCGTGGGCGCCGAGCTCGACGGCCGCAAGGTCGACCTCCGCCTGCCTCTCCAGCAGGGGGGGAGGTTCCGCCTGTTCACCACCAAGAGCCCGGAGGCCGGCGAGTTCATCCGCCACAGCGCCGAGCACGTGCTGGCCGACGCCGTCAAGCGGCTCTGGCCGGAGGCGGAGTACGACGCCGGGCGCCAGGACCACAGCGAGAAGTTCCAGTACGACTTCCGCTTCCCGCGCGCCTTCACCCCCGAGGACCTCGAGAAGATCGAGGAGAAGATGCGCGAGATCCTCGCCGAGGGGAGCGCCTTCGAGCGCGTCGAGGTCTCCCGCGAGGAGGCCGAGCGGATCTTCCGCGAGCTGGGCGAGACCCTGAAGCTCGAGCGGCTCAAGGACATCCCCGAGGGGGAGACGATCACCCTCTACAAGGACGGCCGGTTCACCGACCTCTGCCGCGGTCCGCACGCGCAGAACCTGTCGCAGATCGGCGCCGTCCGGCTGCTCGAGGCGTCCGCCGTCTACTTCAAGGGGGACGAGAAGAACGAGCGGCTGCAGCGCATCTACGGCACCGCCTTCCTGACCCAGAAGGAGATGGACGAGTACGCGGCGGCGCAGGAGGCGGCGCGGGCGCGCGACCACCGCCGGCTGGGCCAGGAGCTCGACCTCTTCAGCTTCAACCCGATGGCGCCGGCGATGCCGTTCATCCACCCCAAGGGGGGCTCGATCTACGTCGCGCTGACCGACTACGTGCGCGAGCTCAACGCCCGCTACGGCTATGGCGAGGTGATCACGCCGCAGATCCTGGACGCCGAGCTCTGGAAGATCTCCGGGCACTGGGCCAACTACGGCGAGAACATGTTCTTCACCGACGTGGACGAGCGGCAGATGGCGGTCAAGCCGATGAACTGCCCGACCCACTGCCTGATCTTCGGCACCCGGCTGCGGTCGTACCGCGACCTGCCGATCCGCTACGCGGACGTCGGCCGGCTCCACCGCTACGAGCGCAGCGGCGTCACCAACGGCCTCTTCCGCGTGCGCTCGTTCTCGCAGGACGACGCCCACGTCTTCTGCACCGAGGAGCAGGTCGAGGAGGTGGTGCTGGCGGCCGCCGAGATGATCCTGGAGGTCTACCGGACCTTCGGCTTCGAGGAGGTGCGGATCGAGCTGTCGACCCGGCCGGAGAAGCGGATCGGCTCGGACGAGCTGTGGGACCGGGCCGAGGGGGCGCTGGCGCGGGCGCTCGACAACAAGGGCCTGGCCTATCAGGTCAACCCCGGGGACGGCGCCTTCTACGGGCCGAAGATCGACTTCCACGTGCGCGATTCGCTGCACCGGAGCTGGCAGCTCGGCACGGTGCAGCTCGACTACCAGATGCCGCGGCGCTTCAACCTCACCTACGTGGGGGCGGACGGCGGCGAGCACGCGCCGGTGATGATCCACCGCGCCATGCTAGGCTCTATCGAGCGATTCATGGCGATCCTGATCGAGCAGACGGCGGGGGCGTTCCCCCTGTGGCTGGCGCCGGTGCAGGCGGTGGTCCTGCCGATCTCGGAGAAGTTCGCCGAGTATGGCGAGGCGGTCCGCCGGGAGCTGGCCGCGGCCGGCGTGCGCGCCGAGCTCGACGCGCGCAACGAGAAGCTGGGCTACCGCATCCGCGAGGCGCAGGTGCAGAAGGTGCCCTACATGCTGGTGGTGGGAGCGCGCGAGGCGGAGGACGGGACGGTCTCGGTGCGCCGGCGCGCCGGCGAGGATCTGGGGGCGATGCCCACGAGCGGCTTTCTGGCGCGAGTGCGCGAGCTTTCGGCGGCGCGCAGCCGCGAGCTTTGAACACTCTGATCTTTGAACGGACAAAGAGGAGAACGAATCTGAACACGAACCGACGGGCGCAAGCCCGACGCTCCCAGGGGGTGAGCTAAACATCGACAAGACGACGCGGATCAATGAGCGCATCCGGGTTCGCGAAGTGCGCCTGGTGGAGGCCGATGGCGGCCAGGGCGGCATCGTGCCGATCGAAGAGGCGCTGCGGCGGGCTCAGGAACTGCAGCTCGACCTGGTGGAAGTGGCTCCGACGGCCAAGCCGCCGGTCTGCCGGATCATGGATTTCGGCAAGTTCCTGTACCAGCAGAAGAAGAAGTCGCACGAGTCGAAGAAGAAGCAGAAGATCATCCACGTCAAAGAGGTCAAGTTCCGGCCCAACATCGACGAGCATGACTATGACTTCAAGCTCAAGAACGCCATCCGGTTCCTGGGCGATGGCGACAAGGTGAAGGCGACGGTCCAGTTCCGGGGGCGCGAAATGGCGCGCCAGGATCTCGGCCACAAGCTCCTCAAGCGGTTCCAGGCTGACCTGGGGGAGCATGGAGTGCTAGAATCGTCGCCCGAAATGGCGGGCAACCGGATGCACGTCATCTTTGGTCCGCCGCGTCACAGCGGACCCAAGAGGGCCGAGTCCAGCGAGACGGCCTCGTAGGGTACGGGTTTTACCAGGGTACGGTCAGGCAAACGGGCGGGACGCAGTCGTCTCCCGCCCCCAAGGGAAGAAAGGAGACACCCTTGCCGAAGCAGAAGACGCACAAGGGTGCCGCGAAGCGTTTCAAGGTCACGGGAACCGGCAAGGTGACTCGCCACCAGTCGATGCACAGCCACATCCTGACCAAGAAGACCACCAAGCGGAAGCGCAAGCTGCGCAAGTCCGTGGAGGTCTCCCCCGCGTTCGCCGGCACGATCAAGAGCATGCTGCACCAGTAGGGGCGGCCCTGTGTGGCCGCTCTACCCATCACCATGACGGCTGCCGGCGGGAAGGACCTGCCCCCGGAGCCGCGGCCCCCGGACCTGGCCAGAGCTGAGCAACGGCCGGCCGTGCGGGCCACCGACCGCTCCCCCCATGATGGGCACGGAGCAGAAACGAGGTTCTAGACGATGGCTCGTGTAAAGCGCGGTACCAAGCGCCACCAGAAACGGAAGAAGATCCTCAAGCTCTCCAGCGGCTTCTGGGGAACCAAGTCGAACGCCTACCGCATGGCCAAGCAGGCCGTGGACAAGGCGCTGGGCTATGCCTATCGCGACCGGCGGCAGAAGAAGCGCCAGCTTCGCAGCCTGTGGATCGTGCGCATCAACGCCGCCGCCCGCCTGAACGGGCTGTCCTACAGCCGCCTGATCGCCGGCCTCAAGGCCGCCGGCTCGACGCTCGACCGCAAGGTGCTGGCCGACATCGCCGTCACCGATCCCGCCGGATTCGCCGGCCTCGCCGAGATGGCGAAGACGGCGCTGGGCTCGCAGTCCGGCGCCGCCGCCCAGGGGTGAGGCGGAAGGGGTAGGTAGCAGCCGTGGAGATCGAGTGGCTCGACAGTCTGGAAACCCGGGTGCGCGACGCCGTCGCGCGCCTGGGTGAGCTCAACGAGGAAAACCGCTCTCTGCGGGACCGCATCCGGGACCTCGAATCCGAGGTCTCGGTCCTCTCCATCCCGCCGGCCGCGCCCGAGGGGGACGGCGACGTGGACGAGGAGCTCGAAGCGCTCCGCGTGCGCGTCCGTGGATTGGAAAGGGACCTCGCCGCCGCCGAGACCGAGCGCGCCGAGGCCGCCGCGGCGGCTCGGAGCTGGGAGGTCGAGCGCGACGAGGTGCGGCGGCGGGTGGAAGCTCTGACCGAGCGGCTGGCGGGGCTGGCTGGTTTGTAGGGGTTCCTACCGCCGGTCCGCCCCCACCGCCTCCGCCATCCCCTTCACTCCATCCCGTTCCATCAACCGCAGCAGCTCCTCGTTGATCCGCCGCGGCAGCCCGGGTCCCTCGTAGACCAGGGCGGTGTAGACCTGCACCAGCGAGGCCCCGGCCCGGATCCGCCGGTAGGCCTCGGCGCCGGAATCGATCCCCCCGGCGCTGATCAGCACCGCCCTCCCGAAGAGCGCCCTGGCCACCGCCTCGAAGATCCGGAAGCTCTTCTCGCGCAGCACCCGGCCGGAGAGGCCGCCGAAGTCCTTCGCTCCCGGCAGCAGCGAGTAGTCGATCGTGGTGTTGGTGGCGATCACGCCGGCGGCGCCGGCGTCGACGGCGATCTCGCTCAAGGCGACCGCCGCGCCGGGCTCGAGGTCGGGGGCGATCTTCACCAGGATCGGCCTGGCGGTGATCCCTTTGGCCAGCCCGAAGAGGGCGCGGAGGAACTCCTCGTTCTGCAGGTCGCGCAGGCCGGGGGTGTTGGGCGAGGAGAGGTTCACCACCAGATAGTCGGCGAGGTCGTGGAGGCCGCGGATCAGCGTCTCGTAGTCGTCGAGCGCCCGTTCCGGCGGGGTCGCCTTGTTCTTGCCGAGATTGACGCCGAGAGGAATGGGGGCGGGATGGACCCGCTCCAGGCGGCGGCGCATCGCCGCCATGCCGGCGTTGTTGAAGCCGAGGGCGTTCTGCAGGCTGCGCTCGGCCGGATGGCGGAAGAGCCGGGGGCGCGGGTTGCCCGGCTGGGCAAGAGGGGTGACCGTGCCCACCTCGGCGAAACCGAAGCCGAGCGCCGGAATGGCGCGCACCGCCTCCGCGTTCTTGTCGAAGCCCGCGGCGAGCCCCACGGGGTTGACGAGCTCGCGGCCGAACAAAGTCTGGCGCAGCGGAGCGGCGTCGATCAGGTGGCGCCGCGCCAGGATGCCGGCGGCTCCCGGCACCGCCTGGGCGGCGCGCAGGGCGCCGAGGCCGATCTCGTGGCTGGTCTCGGGATCGAGACGGAAGAGCAGGCGGAGCAGGGTGGGGTAGACGGGCACGCAGGGCGCATTGTACCGTCCGCGTGCCAGGACGGCACGGGGTTGACCCCTTTCCTGGCTGTTTTGACACCTGTGGTATATTGACGCTGGCCAAACCGCTGGCATTACGTCACTTGCTGGCCGGGTAGGCACTACCGACGGATGGGATAACTATGCCTCTGCCCGCATCAACCACGATCCAGGTTGAGATCTTCGGCGAGGTGTACACCGTTCGCGGCAGCGACGAGAACGGGTACCTCCAGGAGCTGGCTGACCTCGTGGACCGCAAGATGCGGGAGGTCGCCGAGCACGTGAAGGGCGATACGGCCCGGATCGCGATCCTGGCGGCGCTCAATCTCGCCGACGAGCTGTTCCAGATTCAGAGTCGGCAAGAAGGGGAACGGGTCGAGATCAGGGAGAAGGTGGCGGCGCTGGCGGAGGAATTAACTCATGCCCTGGAGGGTTGAAACAGGGACGGCGGCGTCAGCTGAAAATATTATGGAACAAGGGTCAGCATCCCCCGTGTGGTTCGCGATGGGTACTACGATTGTAGAACCAACATTCTTTCTGCGGGAGTCTTTTACTCGTGGGCCTGTGCCAGCCTCGCTTTCGACGAGGACGCTGACGGCTCACGAAGCGGACACCCACCTGTTGCGTTAGGTTCTAAACGCACGGGCCCACACGGCCCCGCGGGGGATGCCCTTTTACCTTCCTCCTCTTTAGCGAGGAGGCCTTCCCAGATCTCGCCGGGTTCCCTTGTTCATATATAAGGGGCAACCGGTGAATACCGAAATCATCATTCTGGCCGTGGCTTTTCTGGCCGCCGCGGTCTTGGTCCTCGTCTTCGGCTGGCGCTCCGTGCGCCACGAGAGAAAGCGCGTGATGGACGCCGCGCAGCGCGAGGCCGCCCAGGTCGTCGAAGACGCCCGGCGGCAGAGCGAGACCCAGATGCGGGAAGCCGAGATCGCGGCGCGGGAGAAGCTGCTCCAGGCGCGCAGCGAGTTCGAGAAGGTCTCCCGCAAGCGGCGCGCCGAGCTCGAGGCGCAGGAGCGCCGCCTCACCCAGAAGGAAGACAGCCTCGACAAGCGGACCGAGGATCTCGCCCGCCGCGACAAGGACCTCTCGCAGCTCGACCGCTCGCTGGTCACCCGCGAGAAGAGCGTCGAGAAGCGCGAGGCGGATCTCGAGCGTCTGTTCGCGGAGGAGCGGATCAAGCTCGAGCAGATCGCCGGCCTGACCGCCCAGCAGGCGAAGGACGAGCTGGTGCGGGTGATGGAGGGGGAGGCCAGGATCGAGGCCGCCCACATCGTCAAGCGCATCGAGGACGAGGCCCGCGAGCAGGCCTCCCGGCAGGCCCAGCGCATCATCGGCATGGCCGTCCAGCGCGCCGCCTCGGACTACGTCTCCGAGACCACGGTCTCGGTCGTCATGCTCCCCAACGACGAGATGAAGGGGCGGATCATCGGCCGCGAGGGGCGCAACATCCGCGCCCTGGAGACGGCGACGGGGGTCGACCTGATCGTCGACGATACCCCGGAGGCGGTGATCCTCTCGGGCTTCGATCCGTTCCGCCGCGAGGTCGCCCGGGTGGCGCTCGAGCGGCTGATCGTCGACGGCCGCATCCATCCGGCGCGCATCGAGGAGATCGTCGAGAAGGTCAAGGCGGAGTTCGAGCAGAAGATCCTGCAGGAGGGGGAGGCGGCGCTGCTGGAGCTGGGCATCCCCGGCATGCACCCGGAGCTGATCAAGCTGCTGGGGCGGCTGCGCTACCGCACCTCCTACGGCCAGAACGTCCTCCATCACAGCCGGGAGGTCGCCTTCCTCGCCGGCACCATGGCGGCCGAGCTCAAGGCCAACGTCGCCGTCGCCCGCCGCGGCGGCCTGCTGCACGACATCGGCAAGGCGATCGACCGCGAGATGGACGGCACCCACCTGCAGATCGGCATCGACCTGCTGCGCAAGTACGGCGAGACCGAGGAGGTGGTCCACTCGATGGCCTGCCACCACGGCGACTACGACCCGCAGACGGTGGAGGCGGTGCTGGTAACCGCCGCCGACGCCCTCTCGGCCGCCCGCCCCGGCGCCCGCCGCGAGGTGCTCGAGACCTACGTCAAGCGGCTCGAGAAGCTGGAGGAGATCGCGTCGAGCTTCAAGGGGGTGCAGAAGACCTTCGCCATCCAGGCCGGCCGCGAGATCCGCATCATCGTCGACAGCGGCAAGATCGGCGACGAGCAGGCGCTCTGGCTGTCGAAGGACATCGCCCGCAAGGTCGAGCAGGAGCTGACCTACCCCGGCCAGATCAAGGTGACGGTGATCCGCGAGACCCGGTCGGTCGAGTACGCCCGGTGACGGTCAGGTAACTACCGCGATGAAGCTGCTCTTCGTCGGCGACGTGATCGGCAAGCCGGGCCGGCGCGCCCTCCAGCACCTGCTCCCCCGGCTGGTCGACCACCACCGCGCGGACTACGTGGTGGTCAACGTCGAGAACTCCGCCGGCGGCTTCGGGGTCACCCCGGACGTATTACGGGAGATCGCGGAGCTGCCGATCGACGTCTACACCACCGGCAACCACGTCTGGGACAAGAAGGAGGCCTACGATCTGCTCGAGCGCGAGCCGCGCCTCCTGCGCCCCGCCAACTACCCCGCGGGGAACCCCGGCAAGGGATTGCACCTGGGGGAGACGGCGGCCGGCATCCCCGTCGCGGTGATCAACCTCGAGGGGGTGGTCTTCATGAGCAACCTCGACTCGCCGTTCCACAAGGCGGACCACCTGCTCAAGGGGCTCGATCCGAGATACAAGGTGATCCTGGTCGACTTCCACGCCGAGGCGACCAGCGAGAAGCAGGCGATGGGCTTCTACCTCGACGGCCGGGTGAGCGCCGTGCTCGGCACCCACACCCACGTGCCCACCGCCGACGAGCGGATCCTCCCCGGCGGCACCGCCCTGCAGACCGACGCCGGCATGACCGGCCCCTACGAATCGGTGATCGGCATGCGGGCCGACAAGGTGCTCAAGCGCTTCCTCCTTCAGACCCACTCCTCCTTCGAGGTCGCCAAACGCGACGTGCGCCTCGCCGGCACCCTCGTCGACGTCGACGAGGAGACCGGCAAGGCGCGCGCGATCGAACGGCTTCTGGTACCGGACGACACCCAGGTCTGAGCAGCAGGGCCTAGCGGCCGTTCTCGCTCTTCTGCGGCCAGCGGGCGAAGTAGCCGTCGATCCAGGCGATGTCCTGGTCGAAATCGGAGGGCTCGAAGCGGTCGACCTGGTAGTGGCTGCCGGAGAGCTGGCCGCCCTTGCCGGCGCTGCGCACCGCCATCACGACGATCGCGTTGGCGTCCTTGGTGTTGAGCCGGAACTCGTAGGGGTTCCCCCAGCCGTCCGCCTCCGGGATCGAGGCGATGTACTTGGGGACCAGGATCGCCGCTAGGTCCTCGCGGGAGATCACCGGCACCCGCTCGAAGTCCACCTCCTTGGTCAGGGTCGCCAGCTCAGCGGCCTTCTTGTGGGACTCCGGGCTCCGCCGCGGCGCCACTTCGTCTTTGTACCAAGTCCACATCGCCGTGCCGACGTTGCGGATGTCGACGATGGATCGCTTCTGGGCCACGGAGTCGGGGCTCTCCGTCGCCGCCGGCTGGGCGTGGGAGGCCAGGGGGAGCAGCAGCGCGAGCAGCAGGGCGAACTGAATGCGGACGATCATGTCTCTTCTCCTTTGTGAAAATTCACGGCAGGGTGACCTGCCGGAGAAGAGTGTATCACTAGTGTATTACAACACCAATACGGTTCATGGCTTCAGGAACAGGACGTACCCCTCCCGGGGCTCGGCGTCGCGGGCCACCTCTACCAGCGGCGGGAGGTTCCGGAGGCGGGAAAAGTCGTCCTTCTGCGCCAGTAGCCAGAGGCGCCCAGGGCGGGCGAGGTAGGCCCGGAGCTTGGCCTCGCCGTCGAGCTCCTCGCAGAAACGGCGGGTCTGGAAGAGGAACGTCGAGTCGAGCCGCGGGTAGATCCCGTAGGGCTCGCCCGGGGCCATGCGGGAGACCAGCACGTTGGAGAGGCCGCGGGCGGACTTGAAGACGTCGAAGCGGGGGAGGGCGTAGAGGGCGACGCCGAGGCCGGTCAAAGCCATGCCCGCGGCGAGCGCGCCCACGGCGCGGGTCACGCGGGTCCGCGAGAGCCACCAGGCGGCGATGGCGCCGAGGAGAAGAGGGAGGAGGATCGCCATCAGCCCGTAAACGAAGGCGTTCCCTCCGAGCGCGGCCACCTCCGGCCGCCTGCGGGCCGCGACCGGCAGGGCGGCGACGGCCAGCAGGACGAGCCCGGCGATCACTCCCAGAGGAATGACGACGCCGCGACGCCAGCGGGGCCAGTTGGCGGCCACGAGGTCGAGCCCGGCGCCCACCAGCAGGGCCAGCGCCGGGTACATCGTCAGGATGTAGACCGACCGCTTGGCCGGCGAGATGCTGAAGAAGACCAGGGTGACCACCGCCCAGCAGAGGCAGAACAGGAAGCCGGCGCGGGCCCGTTCCCCCACCAGCCGGTCGAGCGCCCGGCTCGACTCCTCCAGGATGCCGGCGGGCCGGGCGCCGTCCGGCCGGACGAGCCGTTTCCAGCCGGCGACGATCGCCACCGGCAGCAGGAAGGACCAGGGGAAGAACTCTCCGGGCAGGATCCCCAGGTAGTACCAGGGGGGCGCGAAGTGGTGCCAGGGGTTGGCGTAGCGGGTGACGTTCTGCCGGAAGACGATCTGCCGCAGGTAGTCCGGCCCGGCGTCGAGCCCTGCCGGCACCAGCCAGGCGAGCACCACCAGGGCCCAGAGGAGGAGGCCGCGGCCGATCCGCAGCCGCTTCAGCTCCTCCTTGTCGCGGGTGACGGCGAGGAAGGCGAGGATCGAGAGCAGCGGCGGCAGCAGGCCGACCGGCCCCTTGGCCAGGGTGGCGAGCCCCGCCGACAGGAAGAAGAAGTAGTAGAGCCCCGGCCGCCGCTCGGTGTATCCGCGCACCCAGAACCAGACCCCCAGCGCGACCAGGCCGGTGAGCAGCATGTCGATCTGCCCGAACCTCCCCTGCCAGATCACCTTGAAGCAGGTGGCGAAGGCGGCGGCGGCGATCCAGGCAGCGCGGCGGCCGAAGAAGCGGCGGCCGATGGCATAGACCAGGAGCAGCGAGCCGATGGCGGCGAGAGCGGAGGGGAGGCGGGCGGCGGTGGCGTCGAGCCCGCCGGTCAGCCGGCCGAAGAGGGCGATCGACCAGAAGAGGAGCGGCGGCTTCTGGCTGTAGACCTGCCCGTTGAGGTGCGGCACCGCCCAGTGGCCGAGCAGCGGCATCTCGCGCGCCACCTCGGCGTAGCGCGCCTCGTCCGGGTTCCAGACGTCGTGCCGCCCGAGCCCGGGCAGGAACAGCAGGGCGCCGAGGACGGCGAGGAGGAGCAGGTCCCGTCCGCCGCGGTCCGGGGCCGGGTTCATGGCGGCGTTCATGAGGAAGAGGCGGAGCGGGCGCTCTGGCGCATCAGCCAGAGATTGCGGCTGTAGAGGAAGAGCCCGGGGATCTGGCCGACGATGATGACGCTGTCGCGCCTGTGGATGCCGTAGACGAGCACGATCATCCCGCCGGCGAGGCTCAGGAACCAGAAGGCGGTGGGGATCACGCTGGTCTTCCTGCGTTCGGAGGCGAGCCACTGGATGACGAAGCGCATGAAGAAGCAGGCCTGTCCCGCGAATCCTAGGGCGGTCCAGGCGTTCCAGATGAATTTGTGGTCCAAACGTCGATCTCCTCGGACAGGTTGGGGTCGATCCAGCGCTTCTGCATCCAGCGCACCGCGAACAGGTCGGCCAGCGCCCGCCAGAGGCGGTTGCTGATGTTGTACTTGGGCTGGCCGTGGAGCCGCGGCCGGTGGTTGACCGGGACCTCGGTGGCCCGCGCTCCCGCCATCTTGAGCAGGGTGGGGAGGAAGCGGTGCATGCCGGTGAACAGGGGGACGCGGCGCAGGTGCTCGGCGCGGCAGGCGCGCAGGGTGCAGCCGACGTCGGTGACGTTGTCGTGGGTGAGCCGGTTGCGCACCCGGTTGGCGATCCGCGAGGAGGCCTTGCGCACCCAGGTGTCCCGCCGGTTGGTGCGCACGCCGCTCACCACGTCGTAGCGGTCCATCAGGGCGAGGAGCCGCGGGATGTCCGCCGGATCGTTCTGGAGGTCGGAGTCGAGAGTGACCACGATGGCGCCGCGGGCGAAGCGGAAGCCGGCGCCGAGGGCCGCCGTCTGCCCCGAGTTGCGCCGCTGGTGGAGCACCCGCACGGCGCGGTCCTCGCGGGCCAGCCCGAGCAGCACCCCGGCGCTGCCGTCGGTGCTGCCGTCGTCGACGTAGATCACCTCGTAGGAGCGGCCGAGCGACCGCATCGCCCCCTGCACCTCGGCGGCCAGCAGCGGCAGGTTCTCTTCCTCGTTGTAGACCGGGATGACGACGGAGATCTCGGGAGTCGAGAGATCCTTCTGGGAAGGCGGTCGCATGGGGGTATCTTAATCGACGGGCCGCTTCTTGAATCGGGTGCTCATCCGGTGCTATATCCAGCCGCGTAGCTGTGCAAGACGGCGTCCATGGGTGTGTGGGGCGCGGAAAGACGGTTCAATTCCATCATGAAATCCCTGCGGATCGAGGTCCTCGGGCCTCTGCTCGTTCTCTTTTCCTTCGCGGCGGTCCTGTTCGCGGCCTTGCCGGTCCGGGCCGCGGAGCCCGATCTCATCACGTTCAACGTCGGGCCGCTCGAGATCCTGGACCCGGAGACGCGCCTCCAGATCGGCGCGGAGATCCGTTTCCCCCCCCAGCGGATCCGCTGGCTGCCGAGATTCGTCCCGGAGCTCTCGCCGGTGGCCGGCGGCCTGTTCGCCGGCAAGGGCACGCTCTACGTCTATGGCGGCCTGCGGTACGACCGCCCCCTGGGGAGATCGTGGTTCCTCAGCCCGCAGCTCGCGGCCGGCCTGTACAGCCACGAGCAGGGGATCGACCTCGGCGGCGCGCTCGAGTTCCGCTCGGGGCTCGAGCTCTCGCGCGAGTTCCGCGGCGGCCGGTCGCGCGCCGGCCTGCTGCTGTTCCACCTTTCCAACGGCCACCTCTACTCGCACAACCCGGGCACCGAGGGGCTGGTCCTCACCTACAGCCTGCGGCCGTGAGGGCTGTGCTATTCTCCCGGCCATGGCGGTAGATCCCGAGCTGTTGGAAATCCTCGTCTGTCCGAAGTCCAAAGGGGAGCTGGAGCTGATCGAGCTCCCCCGCGAGTTGCGGGGCCCGTTGGTCGAGAAATATCGCGAGCACTTCCGGGACGAGGAGCCGGTGGTCGAGCAGGGGCTCTACTGCGCCGCCTCGGGCCTGGTCTATCCGATCGTCTCCGACATCCCGATCATGCTCCTCGAGGAGGCGCTCCCCGCCTCCGCCGTCGGGCGCTGAGGCGCCGCCGGAACCGGTCCGCCGCGCCCGCCGTGGCTCCCCTTTTCGAGGCCTCCGACTCCCGCGCCGAGCGGACCGGCTACTGGCTGTTCCTCTCGCATCTGGCGACCATCTTCTCGATCGCCGCCTCCGAGATCCTGCTCGGGGTGACCCTGCTCGCGCTCCCCTGGACCCGCCGCCGCGCCGTGCGCTGGAGCGTGCTGGCGCCGATGGCGATCCCGGTCGGCCTCTACCTCCTGACGCTGATCGGCTCGTGGCTCGCCTCCCCCGACCCGCGGGCGAGCGCGCGCGGCCTGTCGGAGATCTTCACCCTCGCGACCTTCCTCGCCGCCCCCTTCCTGGTGCGCGGCGAGCGGCAGGTGCGGCTGGCGGTCGACACCCTGATCGTCCTCGCCGCCCTGCTCGCCTGCGAGGGGCTCGCCCAGTTCCTCTTCGGCTACGGCGACATCGACCGGCGGATCCGCGGCCCGTTCTCGCACTACATGACCTTCTCGGGCTTCCTGCTGGTCTGCGACCTGCTGCTGCTGGCCTCGATGCTCTACACCCGCCGCTGGCGGACCCCCTGGCGCTGGGCGGCGCTGGCGGCGATCAACGCCGCGCTGCTCGGCAGCTACACGCGCAACGCCTGGGTGGCGCTCGCCCTGTCGCTGACCGTGATGATCGCGTTCCGGGTGCCGCGGCTGCTGGCCGCCTACGTGCCGGCGGCGGTGCTGTTCATCGCCCTGGCGCCGGTGCCGATCCTGCACCGGGTGGTCTCGATCGCCGACCTGCGCGACGCCTCGAACTACGACCGGCTCTGCATGCTGGAGGCGGGGCTCACCATGGTCCGTCAGCGCCCCGTGTTCGGCGTCGGGCTGGACCTGGTGAAGCGCTACTACCCGATCTACCGCGCGCCGGCGGCGCCGCGCTACGAGGTCCCCCACCTGCACAACAGCATGCTGCAGCTCGCGGCCGAGCGCGGGCTCCCGGCCCTCGCCGCCTACGTGGCGATGACCCTGGTGGCGGCGGTGGCCGCCTGGCGGCGGTTCGTCCGCGAAGGAGGGCGCCGGGGTCCGCGGGCCGACCTCTACGTGGGAATGATCCTCGCCCTGCTCGCCTTCAACCTGGCCGGGCTGTTCGAGAACAACTGGGGGGATACCGAGGTGCAGCGGCCGGTGCTCTTCCTGCTGGCTCTCCCCTTCTGTCTCCACGCCGGGCGGGGGGAGACGCAAACCCCGCCGAGTCAGTGATATATAGGGTCCCGGCGGGCACACCCGTTGCAACGCGCCCTGAAAGCGGACGGGAGTCGTCCTGGAAACCATGCTGTTTTAACGCGGAGCGATGATCTCAAGAGAGGACGGCCGGCCGTGCGTCTCGATCAGCTGCTGGTGGAGCGAGGGCTGTTCCCCAGCCGCGAGCAGGCGCGCCGCGCGGTGATGGCGGGCACCGTGGAGGTGGAGGGGCGGCGGGTGGACAAGCCGGGGACCGCGGTCGCCGCGGAATCCCGCCTGGCGGTGCTGGCGCCGAAGGAGCCGTTCGTGTCGCGGGCGGGGCGGAAGCTGGCCCATGCCCTCGATCACTTCGGCGTCGATCCGGCGGCCTGGGTCTGCCTCGACGTCGGCGCCTCCACGGGGGGCTTCACCGACTGCCTGCTGCAGCGGGGGGCGGCGCGGGTCTACGCCGTCGACGTCGGCTACGGCCAGCTCGACCTGCGGCTGCGCAACGACCCCCGGGTGGTGGTGATGGAGCGGATCAACGCCCGCAACCTGGCGCCCGACGCCCTGCCGGAGCCCTGCCGCCTGATCACTATCGACGTCTCCTTCATCTCGCTGCTCAAGGTGGTCCCCGCCCTGCTGCCGCACCTGGAGCTCGGAGGGCTCCTGCTGCCGATGATCAAGCCGCAGTTCGAGGCCGGCCGCGGCGCCGTCGGCAAGGGGGGGATCCTGCGCGACGAGGCGGTCCGCGCGCGGGTGATCCGCGAGTGCGCCGAGGGGCTCGCGGCCCTGGGCCTCGCGCCGCTCGGCGTCTTCGATTCGCCGGTGGCCGGCACCGGCGGCAACCGCGAGGCCTTCGCCCTCTTCCGCAAAGGGGAGCCATGACCCCGCCCGGCTTCCAGCGCGTCGGCATCGTCGCCAAGGTGGGGAGCCGCGAGGCGATGCACACCGCCCACGAGCTCGCCGGCTGGCTGCGCCGCCGCGGCCTCGAGGCGGCGCTCGACGAGGCGACCCTGCGCGACCGCGGCATCGCGGGGGAGACGGCCTTCGATCCCGGCGCCGCCTGGGACCTGGTGGTGGTGCTCGGCGGCGACGGCACCCTGCTGGCGGCCGCGCGGTCGCTGGCCCGCGGGGTGCCGATCCTGGGGGTCAACCTCGGCAACCTCGGGTTCCTCACCGAGGTCGGCCGCGGCGAGCTCTACCCGGCCCTGATCAAGGTGCTGGAGGGGCGGTTCGCGATCGAGGAGCGCTCGCTGTTCGACGTCGAGCTGCGGCGCGACGGCGGCTCCCCCTCGCGGTTCCAGGTGCTCAACGACGCGGTGATCACGAAGAGCGCGCTGGCCCGCATCATCGAGCTGACGCTGCGGGTGGACGGCCACCTGATCGCCCGCTTCCGCGCCGACGGCCTGATCGTCTCGACGCCGACCGGCTCGACCGCCTACAACCTGTCGGCGGGCGGGCCGGTGCTCAATCCGCTGCTGCCGGTGGCGGTGCTGACGCCGATCTGTCCGCACGCGCTGTCGCTGCGCCCGATCGTCGTGCCCGACGCCGGGCCGATCGAGGTGACGCTGGAGACCCGGGCCGAGGAGGTCTACCTGACGCTCGACGGCCAGGAGGGGACGTCGCTCGGCTACCGCGACACCGTCCGTGTCACCCGCGGCGCCGTCAGGGTGCAGCTCGCCAAGGTGAGCGAGCGCAGCTTCTACGACAGCCTGCGCGGCAAGCTCCGCTGGGGCGGCCTCTCGGGCGCGTCCGACGGCGGCGACCCCTGGAACGATCCCGGGGGCGGAGGAGCCCCGGTTTGAGCGAGCCGGATCCCGCCGCGCCGCGCCGGCGTCCGGGACGGGTGCGGCGGTGGGTGGTGCGCCCCTTCTTCTGGGCGCTCCTGCTGCTGGTCGCCCTGGGCGCCGGCACCTGGTTCTTCATCCAGAGCCAGCTCGCGCGCGAGAAGGTGCGGCAGCGGCTGATCGCGCCGGTCTCGCGCTTCCTCGGCCGGGAGGTCCGGATCGGGTCGATCGACTACTCCTTCTTCCCGCCGGAGATCGAGCTGCGCGACGTGGTGGTCCCCGGTCCGCGGCCCACCGATCCGCCGGTCCTGCGGGCGCCGCTGGCGTCGCTCCGGGTGGCGGTCAAGGATCTCCGCGGCAAGGTCTTCGACATCCAGGAGATCGAGGTCTTCCGGCCCCAGGTCTACCTCCAGTTCAACCCCGACGGCTCGAGCAACCTGCCGAGCTTCCGCTTCAGCTCCAGCACCGGCCCGAAGCGGTTCGACGTCCGCATCGGCCACATCCTCGTCCAGGACGGCAGCCTGCGGATCAACGAGCGCAGCCTGCCGTTCCACCTCGACGCCAAGGCGATCTGGGGGCGGGCGATCGGCCGCGCCGAGCGCGGCGGCGAGGGGGGGAACCGGCTCGACCTGCTGGCCACCGCCCAGGAGGTGGTCGCCACCCTGCCGCGGGCGAAGCCCTACGCGTTCACGCTGTCGGCGAAGGGGAGCGTGATCCCGGAGCAGGGGAAGGTCCGGATCGCCAGCGCCCGCCTCGCCGGGCCGGACCTCAAGGCCCGGGCGGAAGGTTTCGTCGACTACCGGCCGGCGAGCCGGCGGGTGGAGCTGAACCTCCAGGCCGACGGCGCGGTGCAGTGGGTCAACCGCCTCGGCTACGCGGAGCAGCCGCTCGCCGGGCCGGTGGCGGCGGCCGCCCGCTTCGTCTGGACCCCCGCGGGGTGGAGCTATGGCGGCACCGCGAGCTCGCCGCGCTTCGCGGCGCTCGGCCGCGTGATCGAGGAGATCCGGGGGAAGTTCACCGGCAACCGCGACGGCGTCGACGTCCAGCTCGAGCGGGCGCGCTACGCCGGCGGCTCGATCCAGGGATTGATCTCGGTCGACACGGCGCAGAAGGGGCCCGGTGTGCCGGTCTCGCTCGACCTCGATCTCGCCGGCCTCTCGATCCACCAGCTCCTCGCCGATCAGTTCCCCGGCGAGGAGCTGCCGATCGTCGGCGGCCTCTCGGGGCGGGCGGGCGGCACCTTCGAGTACCGGTTCAACAGCGAGCGCGTGCTCGCCGGCAGCGGCCGGGCCGCCCTCCAGGTCCGCGGCACCAGCGAGACCGGGCTGCCGGTGGCGGGGGACCTCCCCATCGCCATCGACCGCGGGGTGATCTCCGGCCGCGCCCTCCACCTCACCCTGCCGGGCCAGGACGTGACCTCGTCCGGCTTCACCTACGACCTCACGCGCGGCTCGGGGCAGCTCGACTTCCGGCTGGCGAGCCGGGACGTGGGGCCGCTGGGGCCGGTGCTCCTGGGGCCGCCCAAGCGCGGGGAGGCGCCGGACTTCTGGCTCCCCACGGTGGGGCGCGGCACGGCCGAGGGGACGTTCAAGTTCGCCGGCAAGGACTACTCGCTGCGGCTGGTGCTCGATCTCCAGGACGTGGTGGCGCCGGTGACGGCGGCCGACACGGTCCGCGGCTCCTTCTCCCTGAGCCCGCGGGCGCTCGAGGACCTCCGGCTCGACCTCACCCGCGGCGGCGGCGCCCTGCTGGTGACCGGCCGCGTGCCGCTGGCGGCCGCCGGGCAGAAGGTGGCCTCCCAGCCGTTCAACCTGGCGATCGACGCCGCGCAGTGGCAGGCCTCGGGGCTCGCCTACCTCCTGGGGCCGGAGCTCACGAAGCAGTTCCAGGGGGAGCTCTCCGGCCGCGTCGATCTCACCGGCACCCCCGAGCGGCTGACCGGCCGCGTCGACGCCACGGTCGCCGATCTCGTGGCCTACGGCTACCCCCTGGGCAAGGCGCGCGCGGCGATCGCCTTCGACGGCGGCCGCATCACCGTCGAACAGGGGCAGGTCGAGACCGCGGCGGGGACCGTCTTCGCCCGCGGCAGCTTCGACCAGACGACGGAGGCGATGAATTTCACCGTGCTCGCCCCGGCGCTCGCGCTGGCCGCCGATCCGCTCCGGCGGATCCTCGGCGGCGAGCTCGCCGGCACGATGAGCGTCGAGGCCGCGGCCTCGGGCACCCTCGGCCAGCCGCAGGCGACCGTCTCCATCCGCGGCCGCGACCTGGCGCTCCAGGGGCGCTCCCTCGGCCAGCAGGGGGAGACGACCGCGGTCGCCACCTGGGACGGCCAGCGGCTGGACGTGCGCGGGTCGCTTCTGGGGCTCGCCTCCTTCCAGGGCAACGGCCGGCTCGACCGCCAGGGGGCCGACGTGGCGATCGACCTGCGCAGCGACAATCTGGGGACGCTGGCGCGCGCCCTGTCGCCGCAGCCGCTGCCGGACTTCACCGGCTCCCTGACGGGCACCACCGCCCTCACCGCCGATTTCGGCGCCGGCACCTGGCACGCCGCCATCCGGCTCCCCGACCTGCGGCTCCAGTACCAGGGGCGGACGGTCGCCAGCAAGGAGCCGGTGGTGGCGCAGCTCTCCCCGCGGGGCGCCGAGATCGAGTCCTTCTACCTGGCCGAGCCGGGCACCGAGAACGAGCTGGTGGTCAGCGGCACGGCGGGCTTCGCGGCGGACGCGCCGCTGCGGCTGAGCTTCCAGAGCACCCTGGCGGCGACCTGGGCCGGGCTCTTCCTGCCGGCGGACTACCGGCTGGAGGGCGCCGTCGACCTCCTCGGCGTCGTACGCGGCACCGCGAGCAAACCCTCGCTGAGCGGCGAGGGGGAGGTGCGGGGGGGGCGGTTGATCGTGCCCTCGTTCGCGCAGTCGATCGACGACGTCAACGGCTCGCTCTCCTTCAACCAGAACCGCATCTCGATCGACGGCGTGCAGGCCCGCCTGGGGAACAACGGCAAGCTCCTCTTCACCGGCGGCCTGGACCTGCCGCGGCCGGGCCGCGGGGTGGCGTATCAGATCACCGTCAACGCCAGCGACGTCAGCGCGCGGTTCCCCGAGTTCCTCAACAACCGCGGCGACGCCACCCTGTCGCTGATCTCCAACGACGGGGGGCGGGTGATCCAGGGGGACGTCCGGCTCGAGCGCTCGCTGTACGTGCAGGACATCAACGTCGACCTGATCGAGCTGATCCAGGGGCTCTTCCAGCGCCAGCGCCTGGAGCTCGCCGAGACCGGCGCCTTCGAGACCACCACCCAGCTCAACATCGGGATCAGCGGGCCGCACGACGTCCTGCACGTCCGCAACAACGTCGCCAACCTGCAGGGGGACGTGCGTCTGGACGTCCGCGGCACCCTCGCCAAGCCGGTGATCTTCGGCGACGTCAGCATCGATCCCGGCGGCACCCTGGTCTACAACGACAACGAGTACCAGGTGCAGCGCGGGGCGCTGACGTTCAGCAATCCCAACCGGATCGATCCGGTGATCGACCTCGTGGCGACCACCGAGGTCCAGGGCTTCAACATCACGCTCAATCTCGGCGGGACGCTGGAGCGCCCGGACATCCATCTCGCCTCGGACGCCAACCTGGCCGACCTCGAGATCTTCTCGCTGATCGCCGGCAGCCAGCGGCCGACCGAGAGCCCGCTGGCCCCCCCCACGACCGCCGACCAGCAGGCCCCCGCCAGCCAGCTCGCGCGCGAGTTCCTCTACGGCCAGGCGGCCTCGGCCATCTCCAAGCGGGTCGGCACCCTGTTCCGCTTCGACCGCTTCCGGATCGATCCGGTGGTGCAGGCGGGCCAGCCGGTCTCCGGAGTCGGCATCACGGTGGGCAAGCGGCTGTCGAAGGACGTCTTCATCACCTACTCGACCCTGCCGACCACCGGCCAGCAGTACATCGCCCAGGTCGAGTGGCGGGTCCGCAACAACCTCACCCTGGTGCTCACCCAGGTGGGCGACGGCACGTACGCCATCGACGCCCAGTGGCAGCGGCGCTTCTGAGCATGGCGAGGAGACGGCTCGCCCTCGCCATCGTCCTCGCCCTTGGGGCGGGCGCGCCGCTCCGCGCCCAGGAACCGGTCCAGGAACCGGCGGCGGCGGCCGCGCCGGAGCCGGTGGCGAACGCCGGGCCGCTGGTCACCGCGATCGAGATCCGCAGCGACGCCCCCCTCCCGGAGGAGCAGGACTTCGCCGGCCTGATCGAGGCCGAGGTGGGGGAGCCGCTGACCGAGGAGCGGGTCCGCCACACCCTGCGCAACCTGCAGGCGAGCGGCACGGCCTCCGAGACCGAGCTCTACACCCGCGACGATCCGGAGCGGGGCGGGGTTGTCGTGATGATCGTCTTCCGCGCCGTGGTGCAGGTGGCGGAGGTGCGGGTCACCGGCAAGCTGGGGCTCGCTGCCGACTCCCTGCGGCGGGTCCTCTCCCAGGCGCAGGCGCAGCCGCTCTCCGAGGAGCGGGTGGTGCAGGGGGTCAACGAGCTCAGGGATCTCTACGAGCGCAACGGCTACTTCCACGCCCGGGCCCGCGTCGCCGTCGAGACCGACCCGGTCCGCCGCCGCGCCGTCGTCACCTACCGCGTCAACAGCGGCCCGCGCGCCACCGTGAGCACCATCGCCTTCGATCACCCCGTGGCTCCTTTCCAGGCCGCCGAGCTCATCAAGCAGTTCCGGCTCCAGCCCGGCAAGCCGTTCAGCCGCCGCGTCGCCGGCGAGGACGCCGAGCGGCTCCAGTCCTGGCTCATCGAACGGCATTACGGTCAGGCGCGGGTCGACGCGCCGGAGGAGACCCGCGAGGGGCAGGGCGACACCGTCAAGCTCACCTATCCGATCGCGATCGGTCCCAAGATCGTGCTCGTCGTCAAGGGCGCCGACGAGAAGAAGCTGCGCCGCGAGGGGCTCCTCCCCTTCTTCGGCGAGTCCGGCTTCGACGAGGCCCTGGTGCTGCAGGCCCAGAGCCGCATCAAGACCTGGTTCCAGCAGCAGGGGCATTACGACGTGCGGGTCGACACCGACGAGAAGCGGACCGACGGCGAGCTCCTGCTCACCCTCGCCGTCACCCCCGGCCCGGTCTACACGCTCCGGCAGATCGTCTTCCAGGGGAACGCGGAGGTTACCGACGCGACGCTGCGCCCGATCCTCAAGACCGCCGAGCCCAGCGTCCTGCGCCGGGGGAGCGGCCGGCTGGTGCAGTCGGACCTCGACGCCGACCTCGAGAACCTCCGGCGCTACTACGCCCTCGCCGGCTATACGCAGGCGGTGGCCGGCCCCGCGCAGGTCGAGCGCACGGGCCAGGACCTGCGGCTGGTCATCCCGATCCAGGAAGGGCCGCGCGAACGCGTGTTCAAGATCGACTTTCAGGGGATCACCTCGCTCGACCTCGGCGCGCTGCGCAAGACCCTGCCACTTCAGGAGCTGGGTGGGTTCCACCCGGTCCTCCTCGACGGCACGCTGGACACCCTCCGCGCGGCCTACGCCGCCAAGGGGTATACCCGGGCCCAGCTCTCCGCCCGGCAGGACTGGACCCCCGATCACACCCTGGTGACCCTCACCATCGAGGCGCTCGAAGGTCCCCGCCAGGTGGTCGACCGCATCCTCGTGCGCGGCAACCAGCGCACGCAGGGGAACGTGATCCAGCGGACGATCGACCTCGACCGCGGCGAGCCGGTCAGCCAGGCCACGCTCTTCGAGACCGAGCGCAGCCTCTACCAGCTCGGCATCTTCTCCCGGGTCGACGTGGAGTTCGTCCCCTCCGGCCTCGAGGAGACCGAGCGCGACGTGCTGATCCGGGTCGAGGAGGGGAAGCCGCGCAGCGTCCTCTACGGCATCGGCTGGGATTCCGAGGGCGGCGTCCGCGGCTCGCTGGCGTTCACCGACAACAACGTCTGGGGGAAGGCCTACAGCCTGCGGACCGACCTGCGCTGGAGCCAGCGCGACAAGCGTTTCCACGTCCTGTTCAACCAGCCGTACCTGGGCGAGCGTCCGGTCTCGCTGACCTCGACCGTCTTCTACGAGCAGGAGGCGCCGCGCGACCGCCCCTACGAGGTGACCCGCTACGGCGCCCGCGCCGAGGCGGTGCGGGTCTACGGCAACCGCCGCATCAGCGTCGGCATCGACTCCCGCATCGTCGAGCCGAGCGTCGATCCCGGCATCGCCTCCAACGAGATCGAGCGGCTCGACCAGCGCTACCAGGTCACCAGCCTGGTGCCGACCTTCTTCTGGGACCGCCGCGACGACCCGCTCTCGCCCACCCGCGGCTGGAGCTCGCTGGCGCAGGTCCAGTACGCCTTTCCGGTGCCGGCGTTCCGCACCGACACCGAGTTCCTCAAGCTCTTCGCGCAGCAGACCGGGTATTACAGCCTCGGGCGCCCGGGGGGGCTGGCGGCGAGCCTCCGCGTCGGCACGATCGCGCCGTTCAAGGCGATCCCCACCTCGGGGGGCGTGGTGCTCCCCTTCCCCAGCCGCAACGTCCCGATCGCCGAGCGCTTCTTCGCCGGCGGCGACGCCACGCACCGGGCCTATGGGCGGGACGAGCTGGGCATCCGCGGGGAGACGCTCATTCTCAACCCGAAGGGCGGCGGGTACGTGCCGGTGGGGGGGGACGGCCTGCTCCTCTTCAACCTCGAATACCGCTTCCCGGTGTTCGGCGATTTCGGCGGCACGATCTTCTTCGACAGCGGCAACGTCTGGGCCAACTGGCGCTCGATCTCGCTGGGCGAGCTCAAGAACGGCATCGGCCTGGGAGCGCGCTACAACTCGCCGATCGGTCCCATCCGCGCCGGCATCGGCTTCAAGCTCGACCGCGAGCCCGGCGAGTCGGGCTACGCGCTGTTCGTGAATATCGGGAATCCGTTCTAGGCCGCGGGCCCGGGCGGTTGACCCTCCCTCCGGCTGCGGCGTAGACTTCCAGGCGGCCGCACACGCGCCCATTCCTCCCCCGCGCCTGGAGTGGCCTCCGCGCCGCTCTCCGGCGAGAAAGCCTGCCGATACCTATGACCAACGAGACCCCCTTCGCTTCCATCGAGGAGGCGATCGAACGATTCCGCCATGGCGAGATCGTCATCATCGTGGATGACGAGGACCGCGAGAACGAGGGCGACCTGGCGATCGCCGCCGAGAAGGTCACCCCTGCGGCGATCAACTTCATGGCCAAGCACGGGCGGGGCCTGATCTGCCTGGCGATGACCGAGGAGCGCTGCCGCGAGCTCGATCTGCCGTTGATGGTGGAGGACAACACCTCCACCTTCGGCACCGCGTTCACCATCTCCATCGAGGCGCGCGGCAAGGTGACGACCGGCATCTCCGCCGCCGACCGCGCCGCCACCATCCGCACCGCCATCGATCCGGCGACCCGGCCGGAGGACCTGCTCCGCCCGGGGCACGTCTTCCCCTTGCGCGCCCGCAAGGGGGGAGTCCTCAAGCGGGCCGGGCAGACCGAGGCCTCGGTCGACCTCGCCGCCCTCGCCGGCCTGACGCCCGCGGGGGTGATCTGCGAGATCATGAACGACGACGGCACCATGGCCCGCGTGCCCGACCTCGACAAGGTCGCCCGCGAGCACGGGCTGCTGATGATCACCGTCTCCGACCTCATCAGCTACCGGCTGCGCCACGAGACCCTGGTGCGCAAGGTCGCCTCGCCCAACCTGCCGACGGTCCACGGCGACTTCCGCATCCACGCCTACCGCTCGGACGAGACCGGCGACGAGAACGTGGCCCTGGTGATGGGGGAGATCGAGCCCGAGGAGCCGACCCTGGTGCGCGTCCACAGCCAGTGCCTGACCGGCGACATCTTCGGCTCCTGCCGCTGCGACTGCGGCCCGCAGCTCGACAAGGCCCTGGAGCGCATCGCCACCGAAGGGAAGGGCGTGCTCCTCTACCTGCTCCAGGAGGGGCGCGGCATCGGCCTGATGAACAAGCTGCGCGCCTACGAGCTCCAGGAGCAGGGGCACGACACGGTGGAGGCCAACGAGCGGCTGGGCTTCCGTCCCGACCAGCGGGAGTACGGCATCGGCGCCCAGATCCTGCGCGATCTCGGCGTGCGCAAGATGCGGCTGATGACCAACAACCCCAGCAAGTACATCGCCCTCAACGGCTACGGGCTGGAGATCGTCGAGCGCGTGCCGCTGGAGGTGCCGCCCACCGATTCGAGCCGCGCCTATCTGCGGACGAAGCGCGAGAAGCTGGGACATCTGCTGAAGCTCGTCTGACCGCCGCAGATGAAGATCCTGCTCGTCACCTCGCGCTACCCCTGGCCGCCCCGGCGGGGGGACCAGATGCGGGCGGTGCAGATGCTCGACTTCCTCTCGGACGAGCACGAGGTGACGCTGCTGGCGCCGGCCCCGGGCAAGGATCAGCCGCCGCCGCCCGCCGGCACGCGCTACCGCGTCGAGCTCTACCGGCCCGGCGGCATGGCGATCTTCTCCGGCATGGCGCGGGCGATCGTCAAGCATCTGCCGCTGCAGACCGGGCTCTTCTATCAGCCCGACCTGGGGAAGAAGCTCCGGGAGCTGGCGCCGGAGCACGACCTCGGCATCCTTCAGCTCGTCCGCCTGGCGATCCACGTCAACGATTTCGGCGATACGCCGTTCGTGGTCGACCTGATCGACAGCCTGTCGCTCAACTTCTCGCTGCGGGCGGCGGTGGACCGCTGGTGGCTGGTGCCGCTGCTCAAGGTCGAGGCGCGGCTGCTCGCGATCGCCGAGCGGCGGCTGGCCGAGCGCTCCGTGCGCATGCTCGTCGTCTGCGAGCGGGACCGCCAGGCGCTCGCCAACCGCCTGCCGTCGGATCTCGCGGCCAAGGTCGCCGTGGTGCGCCTGTCGGTGCGCGACCGCAAGGTCGACCCGCCGCTCGACCGCGAGAAGCTCTGGCGCGAGGGGGACAAGGGGCCGGTTCTGGTGTTGACGGGGAACCTCGGCTACTTCGTCAACGCGGACGCCGCCACCTGGTGGCTGCGCGACGTCTGGCCGCAGCTCCGCCACTTCCGCCCGGACGTGCGGCTGGTGGTGGCCGGCGACCGGCCGTCGCCGGCGCTCCGCCGGGCGGTCGAGGGCGCCGGGGCGCGGCTGATCGAGTCGCCGCGCGACATGCGCTCGGTGATCGAACAAGCGACGATCTCGATCGCGCCGATGCGCTGCGGCTCGGGCGTGCCGATCAAGGTGCTGGAGGCCTGGGCGGTCGGGGTGCCGGTGCTCGCCACCTCCTGGGCGGTGGCCGGCACCTCCGGCCGCCAGGGGGAGGATTTCATCCTGGTCGGCCAGCACCCCGTCGAGTGGGTGGCCGCCATCACCGACCTGCTGGAGAACCCCTCGGCGCGGCACTGGCTGATCGAGAACGGCCGCCGCCGCCTCGCCGCCGACTACTCCCGCGAGACCGTGCGGCAGCAGGTGCTGGACGTGATCCGCGCGGTCGCGCCGGCGGCGCCGGCGCTGTCGGAAGTGACGGTCCCGGGCGGGGCCGTCCGGCCGGCGTAGCCTTCCGTTTCTCTCCGCGGCCCGCTTTTTGCTTCTTCTCCGTGCCTGGACCCGGTGCGTCCGGGGCTTGCCATCGTCTCTCTGGGAGGAGCCGTCGAATGTGTGGCATCGCGGGGATCTACAACTTCCGTTCGGGCAGGCCGGCGGCTCCGAGCGAGCTGCGGGCGATGGGCGCCTGCATGGCCCACCGGGGGCCGGACGACGAGGGGTACTATGAGGAGGGCCCGCTCGGGCTCGCCCACAAGCGCCTGACCATCCTCGACACCTCGCGGCGCGGGCGCCAGCCCATGTTCACCGAGGACGGGCAGCTCGCCATCACCTTCAACGGCGAGGTCTACAACTTCCTCGAGCTGCGCGCCGATCTCGAAGCTCGCGGGCACACCTTCCAGACCCAGACCGACACCGAGGTCATCCTCCGCCTCTACCAGGTCGAGGGGGAGGGCATGCTCTCGCGGCTCAACGGCATGTTCGCCTTCGCGATCTGGGACCGCCGGACGAAGCGCCTGTTCATCGCCCGCGACCGTCTCGGCATCAAGCCGCTCTACTTCACGCTGAATGCGGACGGCATCGCCTTCGCCTCCGAGATCAAGGCGCTGTTCGCCGTCACGCCGGAGCGGCCGAAGGTCCACCTGGAGATGCTCGACGCCTACATGAGCCTGGGCTACGTGCCGACCGAGCAGACGCTCTTCCAGGGGATCGAGAAGCTGCAGCCCGGCTGGTGCATGACGGTCGACCGGGACGGCCCCCGGCCGCGCCAGTACTGGGACCTCGAGCCCGCGCCCGAGGAGATGAGCGAGGAGGAGTGCATCCGCCGCTCGATCGGGCTGCTGCGCGACTCGGTCCGTCTCCAGCTCCGCAGCGACGTCCCCCTCGGCGTCTTCCTCTCGGGCGGCGTGGATTCGAGCGCCGTCGTGGCGCTGATGCACGAGATGGGCATCCGCGACATCCGCACCTTTACCGTCGCCTACGACTTCGGTCCCGAGTTCGACGAGACCCGCTACGCGCGGCAGGTGGCGGAGAAGTTCGGCACCATTCACCGGGAGATCTTCGTCACCCCCCAGGAGTTCCGGGATTTCATCCCCTCGCTCATCTGGCACATGGACGAGCCGGTCACCGAATCGGCGGCGGTCTCGCTGTTCTTCGTCTCCAAGCTGGCGCGCGAGGACGTCGTCGTGGTGCTCTCGGGCGAGGGGTCGGACGAGGTCTTCGGCGGCTATCCGATCTACAAGTACATGCAGACGCTGGAGCGCTACCGCCTGCTCCCCCCCGCCTTGCGCCAGGGCATGATCAACCCCATGCTCAACCGGCTCGGCGGCAAGTGGAGCAAGTACACCGCGCTCTCCGACCAGCCGCTCGCCAGCCGCTACACCGGGGTTTCATTCTATGAAACCCAACCCAAGGACGCGCTCTACCGGCCGGAGATCAGAAACCTTTTCAACGGCAGCGCCATGCCGGGCCTGGTGAGCCGTTACTACGACAAGACGGAAGGTCTCGATCCGTTGCTGCGCATGATGTACCTCGACGTCAAGAGCTGGCTGCCGGACGACCTGCTGATCAAGGCCGACAAGATGACGATGGCGACCTCGGTCGAGCTGCGGGTGCCGTTCCTCGACCACCGCGTCGTCGAGCTCGGCGGCCGCATCCCGCCGCGCTACCGGGTCAAGGGGTGGGAGACGAAATACATCCTGAAGAAGGCGATGGAGCCGTACCTGCCCAAGGAGATCCTCTACCGCGGCAAGATGGGCTTCCCCACGCCGCTGGCCCGCATGTTCCAGGGCGAGCTCCGCGATTACGTCGCCGGCGTGCTCGACAGCGACCGCTTCCACGATCGCGGTTATTTCCGTCCCGAGGCGGTGAAGACGATGGTGCGCGAGCACGCGGCGGGGGAGCGGGACCACCACCGGGTGCTCTGGCAGCTCCTGGTGCTCGAGGAGTGGCACCGGAAGTTCATCGACGGCGAAAAAGTTCCCTGAATCCTGACGTGTCGCTGACACGCCGGACACAAAGGGCGAGGCTTCCTACGCCGGCTGCTGCACCATCGGCTGGGTCTGCCGTGCCGGCTCCGCCACGCTGGCCGCGGTCGCGGCCGGCGGCTCGCTTTCCGGCTTCTTCCGTCCCAGCACGGCGAGCATGTCGCGCGCCTCGTTGTCGAGCGTCACGTCCCGCAGATCGGTGTACCCCTCGCTCTTGAACAGCTCCATGATCTCCGGCACCGTGTGGCGGTACTGAAAGCGCGGGCTGTAGTTGTCGAACATCTGGACGGCGCGCTCGCGCGCGGTCGCCTTCGGCGGGGCGGGCAGGCGGCGGAGGAAGTGCATCAGCCGGGAGAGCGCGGCATGCGCCGGGGTCGCCACGTAGCAGAGCCCGTAGAGCATGGGCATCGGCAGGCGGGTGGTCACCGCCCGCAGCGAGACGTTGACGGTGTGGATCCACCGCGGCCGCAGGCGGTAGAGCTGCACGTAGAGCTTGCCGCCCGGCTTGACCGCCGTGCTGATCGAGCGGAAGGCGCGGTAGGTGCTCGGCGTGTGGTGGAGCACGCCCGAGGTGTGCACCATGTCGAAGCTCTTCGGCAGCAGCGGGAACTCCAGGATGTTCCCCTGCAGGTAGTGGACCCGGTGCGAGACGGCGAAACCCTTCTCGAACAGCCGCCGGCGGGCGTGCTCGACGCTGCAGCTGAAGTCCATCGCCACGATCTCCGGCCCGTACTCGGCCACCGACCGGGTCAGCTCGCCGTTGCCGCAGCCGCCGTCGAGGAGGGTCGAGCCCCGCAGCTCCTCGGGGGTGGTGTCGAGGTTGTAGAGGAACTCGCGCTTGCGCAGGCCGGCGTCCTCCTTGAACCAGGTGGCGTCCCCCTCCTGGTAGAGCGCCCACTGCAGGCCGAAGCTCTTCGAGCTGCGGCGATCGCCGCCGGGCACCCCGGCCGGCGATTCGGACGACCTGGGCACGCCCGCCAAGCCATGGCGGGCGAAGAATTCGGGGTACTCCTCGCGGGCGTTGCGGATCATCCGCGGGATGCCGTCGATGACCGGGTAGACCAGTCCGCAGGCACAGGCCAGCGCCGCTTCCAGGATCTCCTCGCGGAAGCAGGAGTTGCAGTCCGGCGGCGGTGCGATCTCCTCGGGCCGGGCGACGCCGTGCCGGCCGCAGTAGAAGGAGCAGGCCGGCGACGAGACCGCCGAGGGGATCTCGACCTGCGCTTGCTGGAAGATGTCGAGCCGCGGCCGTTCGCCGCAGTTGGGGCAAAGAATCCAATCGAGCAGGCGTTTCTTCATCGTCGGCCTCCCCGCGTACGCGGGTCTCTTCGCATCGGATCGTCGGTTGCCGGTCGCTTGCTGCGTGCGACCCGCGAGAAAAGCCAGGTGCTACGCACCGGATCTGATGCAACGCCCGGGCCAGGGCCGGGGCATTCCGGCGCGCTTCTTGCACCTTCCGGGGCCGCAGGTGAACCGCTCACCCGGGTGGTTGCTCCACGCCCACAATCGCCGGAGGAAAACGATGGGGATCAAAACCCTGGCTATATCCAGAGAACTGTTGCGAATCGCCGCCGCCGCCGCGCTGCTCGCCCTGCTTTGCGGGCCGGCTGGCGCTCAGGTCGTCACGCGCACCGACCAGGACGCGCCGAACGCTTACGCGATCGGCATCGGCGACGTGCTCGAGATCTCGGTCTGGAAGAACCCGGACCTCACCACCACCGTGCCGGTGCGGCCGGACGGCCGCATCTCGGTGCCCCTGCTGGGGGACGTGCAGGCGGCGGGCATGACGCCGCTCGCCCTCAAGCAGTCGCTCACCGACGGCTACAAGGAGTACGTCACCGCGCCGGGCGTCTCGGTGGTGGTCAAGGAGATCCACTCGCGAAAGATCTACGTCACCGGCGAGGTGGCCCACCCCGGCACCTTCGACCTGGAGCCGCGGACGAAGCTGATGCAGGCGCTCGCCCTGGCGGGGGGGCTCACGCCCTACGCCAAGGGGCGCGTGGTGGTGCTGCGGGACGGCCGGGACGGCCGGCAGGAGAAGCGCTACCAGGTCGACATCAATGCCATCGTCAAGGGCAAGCGGCCGCAGGACAACATGATCCTGCTCCCCGGCGACACCCTGTTCGTGCCGTAGGCTCCCCTTTCCCCTCCTTCGCTCCGTCGCCGGCTCCTCTCCCGGGCGGGCTGCTCGTCCCGTCCGGCCGGGCTTGCTTTCAGGGTGGCGGCGAGGGTGACGAAAAGGTTTCGGAATTGTCTCCGCCGGGTGACGGCGGAAGCGGATGTTCAACAACTTCTTCTATTTACCCGCCGATCTAATTGATAAACGGTTATAACTTGGTTGCAGCAGCCGGAAAAACCTACACGCGGCTCTTGGAAGAGTTGGGGCCTGGCGGCGGCGGAAACCCGGCACAAGCCGCGGCGGGCTCACCGGACACGCCGCGGCTCTCCAAGGGCAGCTCTACTGGCACCCCTCTTGCACTTTAGGCACCCTGAACTGGTTATCGATGGATCGAAATAGATCCTGAGCAGCCTAAAAGCGTTGGAGTGATGAAGTATCCCGTAGACGGCTTTGCGAAGGCTGAGACCGCGAATCGCGTGATTCTGGGGGAGGGCGAGGAGCCGGCCGGATGTTCGATTCCCGCCGGTTTCATCGTCTCTAGGAAAGAAGAGGACCATGGCATGAAGAGGCTGGCGGCAACGGAATGGAAGGGCTCGCGCCTTGCGGGGCTGCTGCTCCCGTTCCTGCTCGCCTGTCCCGCCGGGGCGCAGCAGGGGCGGCTCAACGTCGTGCTCGAAGCGGAGGCGGGGGTGAGGAACGACGGCAACTACGGCAGCCAGCAGGATCCGGCGTTGCGCCAGGACCGGACCCTGGGCCGGGCGGGCTTCAACCTCCAGCTCTCCTACGCACTCGAGCGGCTGAACCTCGCCCTCGGGTACTCCCCTTCCTATGACTGGGTCCTCAACAACGACAACGGCTCGAACCTCTCCGGCACCACCCATCGCCTCGATTTCGGCCTGGTGGGGGACCTCAACCGTCAACTGCGCCTGAACGTCCGCGAGAGCCTGCTGTCGACCCCGGACGTCGATCTCTACGCTCCGGTCACCACTCCCGAGACGACGGTGGTGACCCACCGGGGCAATCAGTTGAGCAACACCCTGGACGTCTCCCTGGATCAGACCCTCGGCCGGCACGGCCTGCTGCTGATCGGGGTGACGCATTCGCTGCGCCGGTACCAGGACGCCGGCCTCTCCGACTCCGAGACGATCGGCGGCCGCCTGGGCGCGGGGTTCGACCTCGCCCGGCGGGGCCGGATCGAGGCGAACCTGGGGGTCTCGCGGTACGACTACCGGGACCGCGGCGAGGCCGACGCCCGCACCCTGGGAGTGGCCTGGGCGAGCGATCTCGGCCGGGACAACCACTTCCGGGTCGAGGTCGGCAGCTACTCCGTGGACTCGACGCTACGGCGCCCCGGCGATCCGGCGGCGCGCGAGCGGCAGACCGACAACGGATGGCGGGGGGGCCTCCAGTTCGCTCAGGACCGGCGCCTCTTCCACTGGTCGCTGGGCGCCAGCCACGACATCTCGCCCGGCGCCGGTCTGGGCCGCGCGGTGACGGCGGACAACGCATTCCTGGGGCTCTCGACGTCGGTCGGCCGGCGTCTGACGCTCGGTCTCGACGGCAACGTCTCGCGGCAGCGCGATCTCGCTCGCGAGGGGACCGACCCGGCGTTCGGCGATTCCCGGTCTTCCCTGACCGAGTTCGCCGCCGGCACGGCGCGCGCCGGCTGGAGCTTCTCCCCGGCGTTCCGGCTGGAGGGGGGGTACTCCCGGATCTGGCAGCGCGCCCGGGTGGAGCCCTTCGCCAACCTCTCTTATGCCCGTTATTACGTGAACCTGGCTTTCCGGATCTACGACTCGGGGACGACCCCGGTGCGCCCGGAAAACCTGGGGAGACCGACCGATGAAAAACCTGACGATCAGTGATCTGTTCCGGGCCGTCTGGCGGCGCCGGATCTGGTTCCTGGTGCCGCTCGTGCTCGGCGTCGTGGCGGCGGTGGGGGCCCTGCAGGTGCTGCCCCGCACCTACCGGGCCGTGACCACCGTGCTCGTCGAGCCGCAGAAGGTGCCCGCCGACTATGTCAAGCCGACGGTGACCAGCAGCATCGAGGAGCGGCTGCGCACGATCGAGCCGCAGATCAAGAACCGCGACAACATGGAGCGGATCATCCGCGAGATGGATCTCTACCCCGAGCTGAAGGGTAAGGCCTCCATGGACCAGGTGCTCGACCAGGCGCGCCGGGACCTGACGGTGCGCCTGCAGGGGAACACCTTCTACATCTACTTCGTGGGCCGCGATCCGGTGAAGGTCGCCCGCACCGCGAACCGCGTCGCCGAGGTGTTCATGGACGGCAACCTCCGGCTGCGCGAGAACCAGGCCCAGGGGACCTCGACGTTCCTGGAGGCCGAGCTCGCGAAGACGAAGCACCGCCTGGAGGTCCAGGAGGCCAAGATCGCCGCCTTCAAGCGCCTGAACATGGGGGATCTCCCCGAGCAGCGCGACACCAACCTGCGCGGGGTCGAGCAGCTCCAGACCAAGCTCGAGATCAACATGGACGCGCTCGACAAGGCCGAGACGCGCCGGCTCCTGCTGCAGAGCCAGATCGCCGAGCTGCAGCGCCAGCATCGGTCCAGCTCCCGGCGCTCGACCTCGACGGGGCTCGCGGGGGGCGGCCAGTCGGCGCCGGAGCCGCCGTCGCGCCTCGATCAGCTCCGGACCCAGCTCGCCGAGCTGCGCGCCCGCTACACCGACCGCCACCCGGACGTGATCCGGGCCGAGGCGGAGATCGCCCAGCTCGAGGCGCTCGAGAGGGCCCAGCCGGTCCGCCGGCCCGCCGCGCCGGCGTCTCCGGGCCCGGCGGTCGCGGAGATGGACGATGACGACGCTGGCCGCCCCGACCCCATGCTCAAGGCCGAGCTCGCCTCGATCGATCTCGAGGTCCGCAATCTCAAGAACGAGCGCGAGCGCATCCTGGCGGACACCTCGCGGGTCCAGGGGCGGCTTGAGGCCGTGCCGCGGGTGGAGCAGGAGCTGCTGTCGCTGACCCGCGACTACGAGAACATCAAGAACTCCTACGAGTCGCTGCTCGACAAGCGGCTGAACGCCCGGCTCTACGAGAACCTCGAGAAGAGCCAGCAGGGGGAGAGCTTCACGATCCTCGAGCGGGCGCAGCCGCCGAACGCCCCCTACGGCCCCAACAAGCTCCTGGTGCTGGGCCTGGGGCTGATCGGCGGCGGCCTCGTCGGCCTGCTCGCGGCGCTGGTGCGCGAGCGCTCCGATCCCACGTATCTGGACGCCGAATCGCTGCAGCAGGCCTTCCCCGGCCTGCCGCTGCTCGCCACGATCCCCGTTTTCCAGGGCGCCGGGAGCACCTCTCGGACCAGGAGGAGATGAGACCCATGGATGCCCCGCTGAGGACGACCGAGAGACCGCCGCGGATCCCGCGCGACATCGTGCCGTCGCGCCGCGTGCAGCTGCGCGACGACGCCCCGGTCATCAACTATATGGACCCGCCGTCGTTCCCGGCCGAGCAGTACCGCAGCCTCGCCGTGCAGGTCGAGGAGCGCATCAATCCGCTCGGCACCTGGGGGTACACGCTGACCGTGTCCAGCCCGGAGGAGTCGGCGGGCAAGACGCTGACCAGCATCAACCTGGCCCTCACCCTCACCCGCGGCGAGGAGCGCCGCGTGCTGCTGCTCGAGGGGGATCTCTGGCGGCCGCAGCTCCACACCTACTTCCTCCCGGAACGGCCCGACCGGCCGGGCCTGCAGCAGGTGCTCGAGCGGCGCACGACGATCGCCGACTGCGTGGTCACGCTCGAGGGGAGCAGTCTCGACGTGCTGCTCGCCGGCGCCTCGGGAGTGGCCGGCGACCTGATGTCGGGCCGGCGCATGTCGGAGGTGCTCAACGAGGCCCGCTCGGCCTACGAGGTGGTGGTGATCGACTCGCCGCCGATGACCCTGCTGGCCAGCGCCCGCTCGCTCGCCGCCCGCTCGGACGGCGTGGTGCTGGTGGTGCGGGCCGGGCAGACCAAGCGGCACGACATCGAGAAGACGCTCGCGGCCGTCGGCCCCGAGAAGCTCATCGGAGCGGTGCTCAACTGCGCGCCCATCTCGGCGCGCGGGTACCGCGAGTACTACTAGCGGCTGTCAGCGGGAGATGCGGCGATGATCCGACTGTTCAATCGTTACTGGGCTGTGCCGGCGCTGGTGTCGCTGGTCGTCGAGGGCCTGCTGCTGCTGGCGGCGGTGCCGCTCGCGATCCAGGTCCGCCTCGGGATCGGCCCGGGCACGCCGCCGCCCGAATCCACCGTCATGCTCGACGCCTGGACCTTCGCGATCATCGGCCTGCTCTGCCTCTACGGCAACAGCCTCTATGACTTCGGCGAGCGGCTGTCGAGCCGGGAGCTGCTGATCCGGCTGCTGCGGACGTTCTCGATCCTGGCGGTGGCCTCCTGGGCCCTCTACTTCATCGTCCCCATGGTGCAGACGGGCCGCGGCGTCTTCGCCCTGGCGCTCACCTTCGGCATGTCCTTCGTGCTCGCCTGGCGCGTGGTTCTGCGCTGGGTCCTGCGCTCGGAAGGGTTCGCCGAGCGGGTGCTGGTCATCGGCGCCGACAGCAAGGCGATCGACATCGCCCGCGAGACCCTGGCGCGCAGGCATCTGGGCTACCGGGTCGTCGGCTTTCTCGACGACGATCCGAGCCTGCAGGGGGTGAGCATCCTCAACCCCCGTGTCATCGGCACCACCAGTCAGGCCTGCGAGCTGGCGCTCCAGCACGGCGTGACGCGCGTCATCGTCGCCGCCATGGACTACCGCGGCCGGCTCAGCATGGACGCGCTGCTCAGCTGCAAGACCAACGGCATCCGCGTCCAGGAGGGGTCGAGCTACTACGAGCAGCTCACCGGCAAGATCATGATCGAGGGGCTGCGCAAGTCGTGGCTGGTCTTCTCGGACGGCTTCGTCGTCTCGCGCGGCAGGCTGTTCGCCAAGCGCCTGCTCGACCTCCTGGCCGCCGCGGTGGGGCTGGTCCTCGCCTCGCCGTTCATGCTGCTGGTCGCGCTCGCCGTGCGGCTCGACTCGCCGGGGCCGATCTTCTTCCGCCAGGAGCGGGTGGGCCGCGGCGGCCGCGAGTTCACCGTCTGGAAATTCCGCTCGATGCGCGCCGACGCCGAGGCCGGCGGCGCCCGCTGGGCCGTCCAGGGCGATACGCGGATCACCCGCGTCGGCCGCTTCATCCGCAAGACCCGGCTCGACGAGCTGCCGCAGCTCTGGAACGTCCTGGTCGGCGACATGAGCCTCGTGGGGCCCCGCCCCGAGCGCCGGATGTTCGTCGATCAGCTCAAGGAGCAGTGCGAGTGGTACGAGCAGCGGCTCGTCGTCCGGCCCGGCCTGACCGGCTGGGCGCAGATCAAGGCCCCCTACGCCTCGACCTTCGAGGAGTCGATCGAAAAGCTCAAGTTTGACCTTTTCTACATCAAGAATCTGTCTCTGTTCCTGGACATCTCGATCCTGCTCTCCACCGCCAGGATCGTCTTGCTGGGACGAGGTGCCCGATGAACGAGCCGACGATCCCGAACGACGGGGCGGCCTCTCCGAAAGCCCCCGCGGACCTGCTGCGGCACGCCGCGCGCCCGCGCGCCGGCCTGCGCATCCTCTATCTCTGCCACCGCGTGCCGTACCCGCCGGACAAGGGGGAGAAGATCCGGGCCTTTCATCAGATCCGCGCCCTGGCGAGCCGCCACAAGGTCACCCTCCTCTCGCTGGCCGACGGCCCGCTGCCCAACCTGGCGCCGCTGGAGGCGATGTGCGAGCGCGTCGAGGTGTTCCCGATCAACCGGTCGGCCTCCTATCTGCGCGCCGCGGTCGGAGGGCTGAGGCCGCGCCCCTTCTCGCTGTCGTTCTTCCAATCGAAGGAGCTGGCGGACCGGGTGCGGGAGCTCGCCCGCCGCGAGCACTTCGACGTCACGGTCGTCTACTGCTCGGCGATGGCCCCCTACGCGGAGCTGGCGCCGGACGTGCCGGCGGTGCTCGACATGGTGGACGTCGACTCGGCGAAATGGGCGCAGTACGCCCGCTTCGCGCCGCTGCCGCTGCGGCCGGTCTACGCCCTGGAGGCGCGGCGCCTGCGGCGCTACGAGGCGTCGCTCGCCAGCCGCTTCCAGCGCGTCATGCTGGCCACCGGCAACGAGACCCGGCTGTACAAGGCGAACGCCCCCGGGGCGCGGGCGGTCACCGTTCTCAACGGGGTGGACGTCGACTTCTTCCAGCCGTTCGACCTGCCCAAGGCGGACCACCCGATGCTGGTCTTCACCGGCCAGATGGATTACTTCGCCAATGTCGACGGGGTGGTCCACTTCGCCCGCCAGGTCTTCCCGCGCCTGCGCGCGCGGTACCCCGAGCTCGAGCTGCTGATCGTCGGCCGCGCGCCGGTGGCGGCGGTGCGCGACTTGGGCGAGCTGCCGGGGGTGCAGGTGACGGGCGCCGTCGGCGACGTCCGCCCGTTCCTCGCCCGCGCCTGGGTGTTCGTCGCGCCGCTGCGCATCGCCCAGGGGGTTCAGAACAAGGTGCTGGAGGCGATCGCCTCGAACGTGCCGGTGGTCTGCAGCGAGCGGGTGCTCGCCGGGCTCGCCGACGGCGGTTTCCGCAGCGGCCGGGACGTGCTGGCCGCCGCCTCGGACGAGGGGATGGAGCGCGCCGTCGCGTCGCTGATCGACGACGAGGGGGAGCGCGGGCGCCTGGCCGAGCGCGCGCGCCAGCGGCTGCTCGCCACCTACCGGTGGGCGCCCAACCTGGAGAGCTTCGAGGATCTGGTCGGAGCGGCGGCGCGCCCTCCGGCGGGCTCCTCCCTGCCGCCGCCGGAGCCCCGGAGCGATGAGGGGGACGCCGCGCCCGCGGCACTACCGACGGCCGCGGCGCGGGGGGCGCGGCGTGCGTGACCTGATCATCGTCGCGCTGGTCTTCGCCTCGCTGCCCGTCATCATCTTCCGACCCTACTTCGGGCTGCTGGTCTACGGCTGGCTGGCCTACATGCGGCCGCAGGACATGGCGTGGGGCGCCTCCCGCGTCCTCCCGCTGTCGCAGATGGTGGCGGTCGCGCTGGTGCTCGGGCTGGTCGTCTCGCTCGGCCGCGAGCGGTGGCTGGTGCTCAAGGTGCAGACGGTGCTGCTCATCCTGCTCGCCGGCTGGATCAGCATCACCGTGGTGACGGCGGTGCTGCCCGAGGTCTCGGGGGTCATGTACGGCTACTACTGGAAGGCGATCGTGATCAGCATCCTCACCACCGGGCTGGTGAGCGACCGCCGGCGCTTCCGCGTGCTGGTGATGCTGATCGCCTTCTCGATCGGCTTCCTGGGCGCCAAGCGCGGCCTCATCGGCCTGCTGCGCGGGGGGATTCGCTTCAACGACGGCCCGGGCGGCTTCATGTCGGACAACAACAGCTTCGCCCTGGTCCTCAACATGATCCTGCCGCTGCTGGTGGCGATCATGATGACCGAGAAGCAGAAGCTGCTGCGGATCGGGGCGGGCGTGGTCGCCGTCCTCTGCACGGTCACCATCCTCTTCACCTTCTCGCGCGGCGGCCTGCTGACGCTCGCCGCCATCGCGCCGCTGCTGATCTGGCGCTCGCGCCACCGGCTGCTGGTGACGTCGGTCATCGCGGTCGGCTTCGCCGGCTTCCTCCTCCTGACCTCGGACCAGTTCACCAAGGCCTACGTGGAGCGGGCGCAGACGATCTCCGACTATCAGGACGACCGGTCGGCGGTGGGGCGGCTCAACGCCTGGACGACCTCCTGGCGGGTGTTCCTCGACTACCCCGTCTTCGGCGTCGGGCCGAACAACCTCGAGGTGGTCCACCGCAACTACTCGCCCGATCCGGAGCGCTTCCGGGTGTCGCACAACGCCTATCTGCAGATCCTCTGCGAGTGCGGCCTGCCGGCGCTGCTGCTGTTCCTGGGCGCCATCGGCGCGACGGTCTGGGATCTCGGGCGGACCCGCCGGGGGACCCGGCTGCCGTGGGTCGCGGTCTACGCCCGCATGCTCCAGATCTCGATCCTGGCCTACTTCATCGGCAGCATGTTCCTCAGCACCGCCTACTCCGAGCTGCTCTATCAGCTGATCGCGATGAGCGTCAGCCTGGCCGTGGTCGCGCAGGCGGAGGCCGCCGCCACGGAGACCGTGGCCGCGCCGGCCCTGGCGACTGACGAGCCGTGGTGGAAACGACCCCTGCCGTCGCCGGCCTCGTCGGCCGTCGCGAGGAGGGCCTGACCCTATGTGCGGGATCGCGGGCCTCTTCCACTACGCCGAGCCTGAAGCCGCGCGCCGCGACGAGGTGGCGCGCATGGTGGCGCCCCTGCGCCACCGCGGGCCGGACGACCAGGGGGTCCACCTCGCCGGCACGATCGGCCTCGGCCACGCGCGGCTGTCGATCATCGACGTCGCCGGCGGCCATCAGCCGATCTTCAACGAGGACCGCTCGGTCGCGGTGGTCTGCAACGGCGAGATCTACAACCACCGCGAGCTGCGCCAGGGGCTGGAGGCGCGGGGGCACCGCTTCGCCACCCGCTCGGATTCCGAGGTGATCGTCCATCTCTGGGAGGAGCTGGGCGCCGGCTGCGTCGAGCGGCTCGCCGGCATGTTCGCCTTCGCGGTCGCCGACTTCCGCCGCCGCACGCTGCTGCTCGCCCGCGACCGCATCGGCAAGAAGCCGCTCTTCCTGGCCGACGACGGCCGCCGGCTGGGCTTCGCCTCCGAGCTCAAGTCGCTGCTCGCCGCCGGCCTCGCCGGTCCCGAGATCGACCCGGAGGCGCTCGACCTCTACCTCGCCTACGGCTACGTGCCGGCGCCGTGGACCATCTTCCGCGGCGCGGCGAAGCTCCCGGCCGGCCACCTCGCCGTCGCCGACGAGCGGGGCGTGCGCATCGAGCGCTACTGGGACGTCCCCACCGAGGAGGCGCAGGACGCCGGCCCCGGCGCCGACGAGCGGCTGACCTCGGAGCTCGAGCGGCTGCTCTCGGCCTCCGTGCGCGACCGCCTGGAGAGCGACGTCCCCCTGGGCGCCTTCCTCTCCGGCGGGATCGACTCGGGGACGATCGTCTCGCTGATGAGCGAGGCTAGCCGCGACCGGGTGCGCACCCATACGGTCGGTTTCGCCGACCGCGCCTCGGACGAGCGGGAGGACGCCGCCGCCGTGGCGCGCGCCCTCGGCGCCGACCACCTGGCGACCGAGGTCCGGCCCGACCTCGCCGGCGTGCTGCCGCGGATCGCCTGGCACCTCGACGAGCCGTTCGCCGATCCCTCGGCGGTGCCCACCTGGTACGTCTCGCGCGAGACCCGCCGGCGGGTGACGGTCGCCCTCTCGGGGGACGGCGGCGACGAGCTCTTCGCCGGCTACGGCGAGAAGTACCGCATGCATCTGATGGAGGAGCGGCTGCGCTCCTTCGTTCCCGGCGCGCTGCGCCAGGGGCTCTTCCCGGCTCTCGGCCGGAGCTGGCCGCGCTCGCCGAGCCTGCCGCGGGCCCTGCGGCTGGGCGGCCTCTTCCGCAACCTGGCGGTCGACGCGCCGCGCTCCTACGACTTCGACCGCCGGCTGATCCCGCCCCACCTGGAGGCGCGCCTCTTCGGCGAGGGGCTCAGGGAACGGCGTCGGCGCTTCGACCCGTTCGCCGCCATCGAGCCGCATCTGGCCCGCGCGCCCCGGGAGCCGCTGGCCCGCGCGCTCTATCTCGACCTCAAGACCTGGCTCGCCGACGACGGCCTGGTCAAGGTGGACCGCATGAGCATGGCCCACGCCCTGGAGGTGCGCTGCCCGCTGCTCGACCACCGGATCGTCGAGTTCGCGGCGCGCCTGCCGGCGCGGCTGAAGCTCGCCGGCGGCACCAACAAGGTCCTGCTGCGCCGGGTGGCCGCGCGGCGGCTGCCGGCCGAGATCCTGTCCCGGCCGAAGCGCGGCTTCGCCCCCCCGATCTCGCGCTGGCTGCGCGAGGACCTGCGGGACTTCTCGCGCGATCTGCTGCTCGGCGCCGACGCCTTCGGCGGCGGCCTGTTCGAGCGGCGGGAGGTCGAGCGGCTGCTCGACGACCACGCGGCGCACCGGCTGGAGGCGGGCTGGGCGCTCTGGACGCTGCTGATGCTCGAGGTCTGGGGGCGCGAGGTGGCGCGCCCGGCGGCCGCGCCGCCGGCGTTCGATCTGGAGGAGGTGCCGAGTGCGGTCGGCCTCTGAGCGCATGGAGCAGGGGGGCGGGGCGGTGCTGCGGGTGCTGCTCTTCAGCACGGTCTTCCCCAACGGCCCGCAGCCGCACCATGGCGTCTTCGTGCGCGAGCGGATGCGCGGGCTCCCGGCCGACGTCGAGGTCCGCGTGGTCGCTCCGGCCCCCTGGTTCCCGCTGGTCTCCGGCCTGCGCTCCGGCTACCGGCCGCCGATCGCGCGCGAGGAGATCCAGGACGGGGTCCAGGTGCTCCATCCGCGGTCCCTCTCGTTCCCGGGGCTGCTCAAGTGCCTGGACGGAATCCTGATGTTCCTCTCCACGCTGCCGGCCCTGATCCGGCTGCGCCGCGAGTTCCCCTTCCAGGCGATCGACGCCCACTTCGCCTACCCCGAGGGGCTGGCCGCCGTGCTCGCCGGGCTCGTCCTGCGCGTGCCGGTGACGATCACGCTGCGCGGGACGCTGCCGCAGCTCGCCGTCTTCCGGCTGCGCCGGCCGCAGCTCCGCTTCGCCCTGCGCCGGGCGGCGCGGGTGATCGCCGTCTCGGAGTCGCTGAAAGCCGATGCGGTCGCTCTCGGCATTCCCGCGGAGAAGGTGCGGGTGATCGAGAACGGCATCGATCCCGAGATCTTCCGGCCGGTCGACCGCACCGAGGCGCGCCGCGCCCTGGGGCTCCCCAAGTACGGGCCGCTGCTCGTCTCGGTGGGGACGCTCTCCGAGCGCAAGGGGTTCCACCTGGTGATGGAGGCGATGGCGAAGCTGGGGAAACGCTGGCCGACGCTGCGCTTCGCCATCGTCGGCGGCAACGGCGCCGAGGGGGCGATGGAGGAGGAGCTGCGCCAGCTCGCGGCCCGGCTGAAGATCGCCGACCGGGTGGTCTTCGCCGGCCCTCGCAAGAGCGGGGAGCTGGCCGCCTGGTACGGCGCCGCCGATCTCTCCGTGCTGGCCAGCTCCCACGAGGGGTGCCCGAACGTGGTGCTGGAGTCGCTCGCCTGCGGCACGCCGGTGATCGGCACGCCGGTGGGCAACGTCCCCGAGCTGCTGGACTCGCCCGAGACCGGCATCGTGGTCGAGCGGACGGCCGACTCGCTCGCGGCCGGGATCGACGCCGCCCTGGGCCGCGGCTGGGACCGCGAACGGGTCCGCGCCCGCGTCGCCGCGCGCAGCTGGCGGGTGGTGGGGGAGGAGCAGGCGGAGGAGCTGCGGGCGGCCGTCGGTTCGGACCCCCACCCCCTGCCCCTCCCCCGCAAGCGGGAGAGGGGAGACGAAGAGCCCGCGCCCGAGCTGTCTTCCTCCCTCTCCCGCTTGCGGGGGAGGGCCGGGGAGGGGGCTCTCTCCCAGGAGGTCAGGCCGTGAAGATTCTCTACCACCACCGCACCCGTGCCGGCGACGCGCAGGGGATCCACATCGCCGAGATCCAGCGCGCCTTCCGTTTGCGCGGCCACGAGGTGCGCGAGGTGGCGCTCGTCCAGGCCGGCGCCGAGGCGAAGGCCGACGCCGAGGGGGGGGAGGCCCGCGGCCTCGCCGGCCTCGCCTCCCGCGCCGCTTCCCACATGCCGGCCGCGGTCAAGGAGTCGCTGGAGCTCGCCTACAACGCGGTCGCCTACCGGCGGCTGTCGCGGGAGCTGCGCGAGTTCCGGCCGGACTTCGTCTACGAGCGCTACGCGGCCAACACCTTCGCCGGCCTCGCCGCCGCCCGCCGCCACGGCGTCCCCTTCGTGCTGGAGGTCAACTCGCCGCTGGCCCAGGAGAAGGCCGAGCACGACGGCCTCTTCTTCCGCGGCGTCACGCGGCGGATCGAGCGCCGGCTGTGCGCCGGAGCGGACGTGACGATCGCCGTCACCCGCGTCCTCGGCGACATCCTCGAGGCCCAGGGGGTTCCGGCGGGGAAGATCGTGGTGATGCCCAACGGTGTCCGCCGCGAGTTCGGCACGGACGGCGACGGCGCCGGCTTCCGCCGCCGGCTCGGCATCCCCGCCGAGGCGACCGTCGCCGGCTTCGTCGGCTGGTTTCGCGCCTGGCACGGTCTCGAGCAGCTGATCGAGGTGGCGGCCTCGCCCGAGTGGCGCGAGGCGGGGATCCATCTCCTGCTGGCCGGCGACGGCCCGGCGATGCCCGCCCTGCGCGAGATGCGCGCCGCCTCGCCCGATCTCGAACGGCGGGTGATCCTCTGCGGCCCGGTGCCGCGCGGCGAGATCGCGTCGGCGCTGGCGGCCTTCGACGTCGCCGTGCAGCCGGCGGTGACCGCCTACGCCTGCCCGATGAAGATCCTGGAGTACATGGCCGCCGGCCGCGCCATCGTCGCGCCGGGGTCGGCCAACGTCCGCGAGCTCCTCATCCATGGCGAGACGGCGCTGCTCTGCCCGGGGGGGGCCAACCCCGCCGGCGAGGATCTCGGCGCCGCCGTGCTGGCGCTGGCCCGCGATCCGGATTTGCGGGCGCGGCTCGGCGCGGCGGCCCGCGCCAGCCTCCTCGAGCGGGGCTATCTCTGGGAGGAGAACGCGCGGCGGGTGGAGGAGCTGGTGAACGCGGCAACCCGGCGGCCGGCGGCGGCCCTGGGCGTGGCGAAGGGAGAGGTGACACCGTGCTGAACGCGTTTTCGGTCGACGTCGAGGATTACTTCCAGGTCAATGCCTTCGAGAGCGCGATCCCGCGGGATTCGTGGGGCTCGTTCGAGCCGCGGGTCGAGCGCAACACGCGGCGCCTGCTCGAGCTCTGCGACGAGCACGGGGTGCGCGGCACCTTTTTCACCCTAGGCTGGGTGGCCGAGCGCTGGCCGGACCTGGTGCGCGAGATCCGGGACGCCGGCCACGAGCTGGCCACCCACGGCCAGGACCACCGCCGGGTCACCTCGATGACCCCCGAGCAGTTCCGCGAGGACGTCCGCCGCTCCAAGCGCACCATCGAGGACGTCGCCGGGGTGGAGGTCATCGGCTACCGGGCGCCGAGCTACTCGATCGTGCGCGAGACGATGTGGGCCGTCGACATCCTCGCGGAGGAGGGGTTCCTCTACGACTCCAGCATCTTCCCGATCCGCCACGATCATTACGGCATCCCGGATTTCCCGCGCTTCCCACGGCCGGTTCGGGGCAGCACTCTGCAGGAGTTTCCGATCTCCACGATCCGCGTCGCCGGCACCAACCTGCCGTTCATCGGCGGCGGCTACCTGCGCCATTTCCCGATGGCGTTCATCCGCTGGGGGATGCGCTGGCTCAACGAGCGCGAGCGGCGTCCGGCCGTGGTCTACATCCACCCCTGGGAGATCGATCCGGCGCAGCCGGTGCAGCCGGTGGGGAAGATGACCCGCCTGCGCCACTACCGCAACCTCGATCTCACCGAGGGGCGGCTGGCCCGGCTCTTCTCCGAGTACACCTTCACGACCTGCAGGGAGATCCTGGCCTTATGACCGCTGAGCCCCTCGTCCTGACCGAGCTGGAGCCTCCCTTCCGTCCCGTGGCCGTCCCGTCGCCGGTCGCCGTCGAGACCCTGCGCGCCCACCGCGAGGCCGAGTGGGACCGCTACGTGCGGAGCGCCGCCGGAGGGACCTTCTTCCACCAGCTCGGCTGGCGCTGGCTGGTCGAGCGGACCTTCGGCCACCGCGCCCACTACCTGACCGCCCTGCGCGAGGGGAGCATCGTCGGCGTGCTGCCGATGTTCGAGCTGAAGAGCCTGCTCTTCGGCCACTCGCTGGTCTCGATCCCGTTCGCCATCGGCGGCGGCCTGGTGGCGGACGACGATGCGGCGGCCCAGGCCCTGCTCGCCCACGCCAAGGAGCTCGCCCGCGAGCGAAAGGTGGACTACCTGGAGCTGCGGTCGGAAACGCCGCTCGACGATCCCGAGCTCGTCGATAAAAACCTTTACGTCACCTTCCGCGCCGACCTGGCCGAGGGGGAGGAGGCGCTGCTGAAGCGGATGGACCGCAAGCGCCGGCAGATGATGAACTACGTCTCGAAGGCCCCCTTCGAGCACCGCGTCGCCGGCATCGAGGAGCTGCCGCTCTTCTACGAGATGTTCTGCGCCAGCATGCGCCACCACGGCACGCCGGTCTATCCGAAGCTGTTCCTGCGCGAGATCCTCGACCGCCATCCGGCGAACACCAACCTCTTCTTCGTCTATCACGAGGGGCGGCCGGTCGCGGGGGTGCTCAACCTCCTGTTCCGCGACGTCGTGATGCCCTTCTACGCCGGAGCGGACCGCACCGAGCGGCCGCGCGGCGTCGACGACTATCTCTATCTCGCCATCATGCGCTGGGGGCGGGAGAACGGCTTCCGCACCTTCGACTTCGGCCGCAGCAAGCGCGAGACCGGAGCCTACAAGTTCAAGGCCCGCTGGGGCATGGACGAGGTGCCGCTCGGCTACCAGTACTACCTCGTCAAGGCCCGCGAGCTGCCCAACGTCAGCCCGGCGAACCCTCGCTATCAGCGGGCGATCGGAATCTGGCAGAAGCTGCCGATGCCGGTCACCCGCCTGCTCGGGCCGTCGATCGTCAAAAGGGTGCCTTGAAGGATCAGCCGTGGACGTGAGCATCGTCATTCCGCTGTACAACGAAGAGGAGAGCGTCGAGGCGCTCTACGAGGAGGTCCGCGCCGCCGCCGAGCGCCTGGGCAAGAGCTGGGAGCTGCTGCTGGTCGACGACGGCAGCCGCGACGCCACGCCCGTGAAGCTGCGGGAGATCTGCGCCCGCGACCCCCGCGTGCGGGCGGTCCGCTTCTCCCGCAACTACGGCCAGACGGCGGCTCTCCAGGCCGGCTTCGACCAGGCCCGCGGCCAGGTCGTCATCACCCTCGACGGCGATCTGCAGAACGATCCCAACGACTTCGGGCTGCTGCTCGCGACCCTCGACGAGGGGTACGACGTCGTCAGCGGCTGGCGGCGGGACCGCAAGGACAAGATGGTCTCCCGCCGCCTCCCCTCGATGGCGGCCAACTGGCTGATCGGCAGCCTGACCGGCACCCGCATCCACGACAACGGCTGCACGCTCAAGGCCTACCGCGCGGAAGTGGTCAAGCGCGCCCGCCTCTACGCCGAGATGCACCGCTTCCTGGCGCCGATGCTCTGCCTCTCCGGCTGCCGCTACAAGGAGGTCGTGGTCAACCACCGGGCTCGCCAGTTCGGCAGCAGCAAGTACGGCATCTCGCGGATCTGGAAGGTCTTCCTCGACCTGCTGACGGTCAAGATGCTGCTCGGCTTCACCACGCGGCCGGCGAAATGGTTCGCCTTGCTGGCGCTGCCGTTCCTCGCGGGCACGCTGCTCGCATTAGCCGCGAGTGTGTATGTCCATCTCAACGTTCCACCGGGCGGACGTTATCCGCTGGTGTTTCCATCGATCACCATTCTCTGCGTCTTCGCCTTCGCGCACCTCACGATCCTCGGCCTGTTCTCCGAGCTGGTGGTGAGCCTGGGAGACTTCAAGGAGACGGAGGCGCTGCTCGCCTCGGCGCCGTCAGGAGATTTGCAGCATGATACAGGGGCGTACGCGTAGCGAACCCGAGATCTCCGTCGTGGTCCCCGTGGTCGAGCGCCACGGCGACCTCGCGCAGCTTCATAGGGAATATGCCGCCGAGCTCGCGCGGCTCGGCAAGACTTACGAATTCCTTTTCGTGGTCGACGACCAGATGCGCGAGGTGGTGCCGGCGCTGCGCGCCCTCCAGGAGCGCGCCCCGGAGGTCGTCATCATCCTGCTGGGCGGCCCGTTCGGCGCCTCGGCGGCGCTGACCACCGGCCTCGGCCGCGCGCGCGGCGAGGTGGTCGTCACCCTCGCCGCCTACTTCCAGGTCGAGCCGGGCGGGCTCGAGGCCGCCCTCGCCACCCTCGCCGAGGGGGTCGACATGGTCGTCGCGCGGCGGCACCCGCGCATCGATTCGCGGTTCAACCGCCTGCAGTCGCGGCTGTTCCACGGCATCATCCACCGGCTCACCGGCACCGACTTCCACGACATCAGCTGCGGCTTCAAGGTGATGAAGCGCCGGGTGGCGCGCGATCTCAACCTCTACGGCGGGCTGCACCGCTTCATTCCGCTGCTGGCGGTCCATCGCGGCTTCACCGTGCGCGAGATCCCGGTCCCCCAGCGGCAGGAGGACCGCCCGACCCGCTTCTACGGCACGCCCACCTACCTCGGGCGGCTGCTCGACATCCTGAACATCTTCTTCCTCACCAAGTTCACGCGCACGCCGCTGCGCTTCTTCGGCCTGCTCGGCGCCGCGCTCTTCTCGCTCGGCTTCGTGATCGATCTGATCGTGGCGCTGGAAAAGGTTTTCTTCTCGACCGGCCTGTCGGACCGGGCGCTGCTGCTCCTCGGCGTGCTGCTGATGGTGCTCGGCGTGCAGACGCTCTCTCTCGGCCTGGTCGGCGAGATCATCATCTTCACCCACGCGCGGAATGTCCGTGAATACAAGATCGCCGAGGTGATCAGCAGCCCCGCGCGGCCGGAGCTGGCGCGGGTCAACGACGGACGGCCCGGCCGGGGCGGCGCCCTGCAGGCGTCCTGAACGAAAGGAAATCGACGACGTGTGCGGAATCTGCGGTGAATGGAACCTCTCGGGCGTCGATCCCAAGTCGCTCGAGCGGATGAACGACGCCATCGTCCACCGCGGCCCCGACGATCAGGGCGCCGTGCTGCTGGGCGAGGCGGGGCTCGCGATGCGCCGCCTCTCGATCATCGATCTCGAGCGCGGCCACCAGCCGATCTCCAACGAGGACGGCAGCGCCTGGATCGTCTTCAACGGCGAGATCTACAACCATCGCGAGCTGCGGCGCGACCTGCTGGCGCGCGGCCATTTCTTCAAGACCGACAGCGACACCGAGGTCATCCTCCATCTCTACGAGGACCGCGGCGAGCGCGTGGTCGACGATCTGCGCGGGATGTTCGCCTTCGCCATCTGGGACTCCCGGCGCCGCAAGCTCCTGCTGGCGCGCGACCGCTTCGGGCAGAAGCCCCTGTTCTGGCGCTTCGACGGCCGGCGCTTCCTCTTCGGCTCCGAGATCAAGACGATCCTCGCCGCCGGCGGCCCCGACGGCCCGCGGCCGGAGCTCGACCTGCGCTCGCTCGACGAGTACCTGACCCTGCGCTTCATCCCCAGCCCGCGCACCCTCTTCCAGGGCATCCGCAAGCTCCCCCCCGCGCACCTGCTGGTGCTCGACGCCTCGCACACCGAGCTGCCGCGGTCGGGGAGCCTGGCGCCCGCCCCGTCGATCGAGGTGCGGCGCTACTGGCGGCTGCGCTACACGCCCAAGCGGAGCGATCACGAGGCCGAGATCGTCGAGGAGGCCGGCGAGCGGATCCGCGAGGCCGTGGAGTCCCACATGATCTCCGACGTCCCGGTGGGGGCCTATCTCTCGGGGGGCATGGACTCCAGCCTGGTGGTCGCGATGATGGCGGAGATGCGCGACGAGCCGATCCAGACCTTCGCCGTCGGCGTCGACGATCAGCAGTTCAACGAGCTCCCCTACGCGAAAATGGTCGCCGAGCACTGCGGCACCCGGCATCACGAGGAGATGGTCTGGCCCGACATGGTCGAGCTCCTGCCGTCGATGGTCCACCACCTCGACGAGCCCTCGGACCCGATCGCCGCCTGCATGTATCACGCGGCCTCCCTCGCCTCGAAGCACGTCAAGGTGGTGCTCACCGGCGACGGCGGCGACGAGATCTTCGCCGGCTACGACCGCTACTTCGGCTTCCGCTGGGTGAACCTCTACGCCGCGCTGCCCGAGAGTGTCCGGCGCTATCTGCTGGGGCCCGCGGTCTACGCCATGCACGACAGCTCCGCCTACAAGAACATCACCCAGAAGGCGCGCTGGGTGCACGACCTCTCGTTCCACGAGGGGGGGCGGCGCTACGCCCAGGCGACCGCCTTCTTCCGCTTCGGCCAGGAGGGGAAGGGTGGGCTCTACGCCCCCGACGTCGCCGCCCGGCTGGCGGAGATCGATCCCATGGAGTCGGTGATCCGCGGCTTCGACGAAGCCGAGGCGCGCAACGACCTCGACCGCATGCTCCAGGCCGACATCTCGACCCGGCTGCCCGAGCACTCGCTGATGCTTTCCGACCGCATGACCATGGCGCGCAGCCTGGAGGCCCGCTCCCCCTTTCTCGACCACCGGCTGGCCGAGTTCGTGGCGACGCTGCCGGCGAGCTTCAAGATGCGCGGGAAGACCCTCAAGTACCTGCTGCGCCGGGTCGCCGCTCCCTACCTGCCGGAGACGATCCTCAAGCGCCCGAAGCAGGGGTTCATGTTCCCGCTCGGCTACTGGATGAAAGGCCCGCTGCTGCCGGTGCTGCGGCACCTGCTGGCGACCTCGGCGCTGATCGAGGAGGGGATCTTCCGCCGCGAGCCGATCGAGCGCCTGGTCGCCGAGCACGTCGCCAACCGGGCCGACCACCACGTGCGGCTCTGGATGATCCTCAACGTCGAGATCTGGTACCGCATGTACGTGCGCGGCGAGAGCATGGAGGACCTCAGCGGCCTGCTGCGCGAGCGGCTCGGGTCGAAGGCCTCGGCGGCCTGAAGCCATGGCGATCGCCTCCACCAGCCCCGCCGCGGATCCGCCCGCACCGCGCCGCGGCGGGCTCAAGCTGGTTCTGCGCCTGGCCGTCTCGGCGGTCCTGATCGCCTGGATCCTGGCGAAGACCCCGTTCCGCGAGGTGGCCGCCGCGTTCCGCTCGGCGGACCTGCGCTTCGTGCTGCTGGCGCTGGCGCTCAATCCGATCGGCTACTTCGCCAGCGTCCGCCGCTGGCGCCTGCTGATCCGCGCCCAGGGCGGTGACGCGCCGCTCGCCGCCCTCGTCCGCTCCTTCCTGGTTGGCGTGTTCTTCAACAACTTCCTCCCCTCGACGATCGGCGGCGACACCGTGCGCGTCGTCGAGACCGCCCGCTCCGGGGTGGGACGGGCGAAGGCGCTGGCGATCGTCTTCGTGGACCGTTTCGTGGGCCTGCTGGCGCTGATGCTCTTCGCCCTCGGCAGCCTGCTGTTCGCCGGCCGGCTCACCGCGCGCGACCCCGGCCTCTATGCCTGGGTGATCGGCGGCACGCTCGCCCTGGCGCTCGGCTCCGGGCTCCTGTTCCTCCCCTCGCGGCGGTCGGCGCGGCTGCTGGCGTGGCTCGGGGAGCGGCTGCCGGGGCGGCTGCGCCCGCTGTTCGCCAAGGCGACGGCGGCGCTGCTCGCCTTCCAGGGGCAGGGGAGCGTGCTGGGCCGCGCCTTCTCCTGGTCGGTGGTGCTGCAGACCGCCGTCGTGCTGAACGGCTACTTCCTCGCCCGCGCCCTGCACGTGCCGATCCCGCTCCCGTACTTCTTCCTGATCGTGCCGCTGGCGCTCTTCGTGATGATGGTGCCGGTCTCGATCAACGCCATCGGCGTGCGGGAGAACATCTGGGCCTTCTTCTTCGTCACCTTCGGCGTCCCGGCGGCGGCCGGGGTGGCGGTCGCCTGGCTCGATTACGGGTTGGTGATCCTCCAGGCGCTGGTCGGCGGGGCGGTTTATGCATGGGGGCGGCGCGCGGCGCTGAGCCCCCCTCCTGACCAGAAGCAGAGAGAGGAAAAAATCGAGGAACCCGGAATCCCCCTCTCCCGCTTGCGGGGGAGGGTCGGGGAGGGGGTGACACGATGAGAATCCTCCTCCTCGCTCCGCACCCCTTCTTCCAGCAGCGCGGCACGCCGATCGCCGAGCGGATGCTCCTCCAGGTGCTCACCGCCGCCGGGCACGAGGTCGAGGTGCTCACCTTCCCCGAGGGGGAGGACCCCGGCGTCCCCGGCTGCCGCGTCCACCGCGCCGCCGCTCCCGCCTGGGCGCGCGGCGTGCGGCCGGGCTTCTCGCCGAAGAAGCTGGTCTGCGACGCCGGGATGCTCTGGAAAGCCCTGCGCCTGATCCGGCGGCGGCGCTACGACGTCGTCCACGCCGTCGAGGAGTCGGCCTTCATGGCCCTGCTCGGCAAGTGGCTGTTCGGCGTCCCCTACGTCTACGACATGGACTCCGGGCTCGCCCAGCAGATGGTGGACCGCTTCCCGGCGCTGGGCCGCGTGCGCGGGCTCCTCGACTTCTTCGAGCGGTGGGCGGTGCGCGGGAGCTGCGGCACCCTCGCCGTCTGTGGCTCGCTGGAGGCCCAGGCGCGCGCCTTCGATCCGCGGGGGCTCGTCGCCCGCCTGGAGGATGTGAGCCTGCTCGGAGAGGAGATCCACTCGAACGCAGAGAGCCTGGATCTCCATCCGCCGGAGTGGGCGGGCGATCCGCTCGTCCTCTACGTCGGCAATCTCGAGGCCTATCAGGGGATCGACCTGCTGCTCGCCGGCTTCGCGCGGACGGTGGCGGCCGTTCCGGCGGCGAAGCTGATCGTCGTCGGCGGCACGCCGGAGGAGATGGAGCACTACCGGCGGGAGGCGGCCCGGCTGGGGATCGCCGCCGGCGTCCATTTCGCCGGCCCCCGCCCGGTCGAATCGCTGGGCCGCTGCCTCCAGCAGGCGACCGTGCTGGTCTCCCCCCGCGTCCATGGCACCAACACGCCGATGAAGGTCTACTCCTACCTGGACTCGCGGGTGCCGCTGGTCGCCACCCGGCTGCCGACCCATACCCAGGTGCTCGACGACGAGATCGCCCTCCTCGTCGAGCCCGACCCCGAGGCGCTGGGGCAAGGGCTCGCGCGGCTGCTGGAAGATGGCGAGCTGCGCGGCCGGCTCGCCGGCAACGCCCGCCAGTTCGCGCAACGAGAGTTCACTCCCGAGGCCTTCCGCCGGAAGCTCCTTGGTTTCTATGACGCTGTCGCGAATCGCATTCTGGAGGATGGGAACGATGGACAGACCACGGGACTCCAAGCTCGAACCCCGGGCCGTAGCTGAGGCCCTCGCCAAGGCGCCGGACGCCGCCGCGCTCCAGCGCGCGATCCTCCCCCTGGATCTGGAGAAGCTCACCAGCAACGACGTGAGCCTCTTCTCCCGCACCCTCCAGGCGCGTCCCGAGGCGCCGGACCTCCGCCTGGGCTATCTCGCCAACTTCACCCTCGATCCGCTGCCGCGCTGGGTGGACCTCCACTTCGCCCGCGAGGGGTGGCGCGCCGCGCACTACGTGGGCGGCTTCGGCCAGTACGTGCAGGAGGTGCTGGGCGAGAACACCGGCCTCGCCGCCTTCGCGCCCGATCTCGTGCTGTTCGCCCTGTCGCTGCGCCTGCTGCGCCCCGAGGCCTGGGCCGCCTTCGCCGGGATGTCGCCGGCCGAGCGCCGCGATCTCAAGGAGGACGTCGCCGCGCACGTCGAGTCCTGGGCCCTGGCGGCGCTGGAGCGGACTCCGGCCACTCTCCTCGTCGCCAACTTCCCGGTGCCCGCCCAGCCCGCCTTCGGCGTGGCGGACCTCAACACCGAGTACGGCGAGACCGAGTTCTTCCTCGATCTGAACTTAGACCTGCTGCGCCGCTTCAAAGGGCACCCGCGGGTGCAGATCTTCGATCTCGACCGCCTGGCCTCCCGCTTCGGCAAGGACCGCGTGCTCGACCGCCGCATGTACTACCTGGCGAAAATGGAGTGGAGCCCGGCCTTCCTCGGCTGCGTGGCAGCGGAGCTCGTGCGGCACGCCCGGGCGGCGCGGGCCCAGGCGCGCAAATGCCTGGTGCTCGACCTCGACAACACCCTCTGGGGGGGCGTGGTGGGGGAGGAGGGCCCGGCCGGCGTCAAGATCGGCGCGGGGGACCCCGAGGGGGAGGCCTTCCTCGATTTCCACCACCGCCTGAAGGCGCTCCAGGCCCAGGGGGTGCTCCTCGCGGTCTGCAGCAAGAACAACCCCGAGGACGTGGCCGAGCTGTTCGACAGCCGGCCGGAGATCCCCCTCCGGATCACCGACTTCGCCGCCGTGGAGATCTCCTGGGAGCCGAAGCACGAGGGGTTGAAGAAGATCGCCGCCGCGCTCAACCTCGGCACCGACAGCCTCGTCTTCATGGACGACAACCCCGCCGAGATCAGCCTGATCCAGCAGATGCTCCCCGAGGTGAAGGCCGTGCTGCTCCCCCCCGATCCGGCCGAGTACGTGGCCGTGATCGACCGGCTGACCGACTTCGAGCGGACCGCCGTGCTGGAGGAGGACGCCCGGAAGACCGCCCAGTACCGGGAGAACCGGGAGCGCGAGGCCCTGCGGAGCGCCTCGGGGGAGCTCGGCACCTACCTCGCGAGCCTGCGCACCGAGCTCGCGATCACCCGCGCCCGGCGCGACGACCTGCCGCGCATCCACCAGCTCTTCACCAAGACGAACCAGTTCAACCTGACGACGCAGCGCTATACGCCGTCCGAGGTCGAGCGCTTCATCGCCTCGCCGATCTGCGAGCTCTGGGTGGTGCGGGGGCGCGACCGCTTCGGCGACCTGGGGGCGATCGGCGTCGTCCTCCTCCGGCGCGACGGCCGCGTCGTCTACATCGACAGCTTCCTGATGAGCTGCCGGGCGATGGGGCGCGGGATCGAGACCGCGATCATGAACCACGTCAAGCATCGCCTCCTCGACGAGCCCGGCCATCTGGAGCTGCGCGGCCGCTACCTGCCGACCGCCAAGAACAAGCCGGCCGAGACCTTCTACGAGGACCAGGGCTTCCGCCTCCTCGAGCGCCGCGACAGCGGCGAGAAGCTCTACGTACTACGCCGCATCGATACGCGCGAGATCCCCTGCGAGTGGATCGAGGTGGGGCAGGACGCGATGGCGCTGGGGTTCCGGTAGAATGAGCCTCTCTGAGAGGGTGTTTGGAAAGGGCCCCCCACTGTAGAGACGCCCCGTGGGGCGTCTCCAGGACGGTGGACCTCGGCCGTGCTCCCCAGGACGCTCCGCGGGGGCACCGTGGTCAGGGAATCTTCCCCTCGGCCGGAGACGCCCCACGGGGCGTCTCTACAGTGGGGCCAAACGGAAGCGCCACTTTCCAAACACCCTCTGAGCATCCCTTGAGGTCCTAGATGAAAGAACTTTATCTGGAAGTCACTTTTCGGCACGGTCGCGCGATGGCTGCCTACCTCTACCTGCCTCGACAGGCCGAGGAAAAGAGCTCCTGGACGAAGCGAATCGAGCCCGGCATGGTGATCGACTTTGGGTCAGGTGGAAATCCGATCGGTATCGAGATTACAGCGCCGCGCCAGATAACGCTCGCGGCCATCAATGACGTGCTTCAAGAGTTGAGAATTCCTCTCCTGACGGATGCGGATTTGGCGCCGTTGCTGGCGGCCTGAGCCGGTCTTCTCCCAAGCAAGCGCGCCTGCGGCGCCCTGGGCACCTGTATCTATAGATGCCTGAGGCCGCCTTTTCGGGCGGAGCTCGGCTCAACGAGAAAAGGAGCCTCGCATGACCTTGAGAAAGCTGTTCCTCGCCGCCGCCGCGTTCGCTCTCACCGCCACCGCCACCCATGTCGCCACCGCGGATACCTGTCCGCCGCCCCGGCATTACAGCGGCGCCTGCATCGATGTGATCGTGTGGGCCAAGAGCCCCGACGAAAATCTCTGCTGTCAGTATCCGACCCCCTGCTCGGCTCCGGCCGGCTGGACGATCTACTACGGCCCCGGCTGCTCCAACGGCGGTATCGAGGCGCTCTGATTCTTCATGGGGCGGGGCTCCGGCCCCGCCTTCCACCCCAGCGGTACACTTCTTGCTCTCCTTCCAAGGACACCGGCCTTCACGGCGGTCGTCGTTTTGAAAGGAGGGGCGAGAGATGAGCCCTCTGGATCGTAAGTTACGCGGTGGCAGCCGCCGCCTGCTCGTCGCCGTCGCCATGGCCCTGGTGGCCGTCGCCGGGTACTACGGAAGCCACAGCTACAACCCCGCCGCCGTCGCGGGTCCTTCGCTCAGGATCACGCCGCAGCAGGAGGTCGCCATCGGCCTGCAGGCGGCGCCCGCGATGGCCCAGCGGTACGGCGGGCTCTCCTCCGATCAGCAGGCCCAGCGGCACGTCGACCGCATCTGCCACGATCTCGTCGAGAAGACCGACGCCAAGGGCTCGCCCTACGATTTCGATTGCCATCTGCTCGCCGACGAGCGGACGGCCGGCGCTTTCGCCCTGCCGGGGGGGCAGGTCTTCCTCACCTCCGGACTGCTGGCGAAGCTGCGCACCGACGGCGAGCTCGCCGGCGTGCTCGGCCACGAGATCGGCCACGTCGTGGCGCGCCACGGCGCCGAGCATCTCGCCGGCGCCCGCACCGCCGCGCTCGCCCGCTACGATCCGAACGACCCCGCCAGCCGAAGGAACCCCGCCGTCGCCGCCCTGGTCGGCCAGCTCACCCATCTGCGCTTCAGCCAGAGGGATGAGCTCGAGGCGGACCGGATCGGCGCCCGGCTGATGTCCGAGGCGGGGTACGACCCGCGCGGCGCGGCACAGGCGAGGCAGATCCTCCGGGCGGATTGCGGTCCTGAATGAAAGGGGGCCAGGGAGATCTGTAGCCGTGGCGGTCTTCAGACCCGCACGAACTCGTAGCCGTAATGGGCCACGTTGGAGCCCGCGGGCCGGGTTCCGCCGCTGGAGCCGGAAACGCCGTTGCCGGTGGTCGGACCGCTGGGGCGGCGGAGCTGCTCTTGCCCGAAGAGGCGCTTCAGGAACTTCATCGCCTCCTCCTCGACCAGCTCGGAGGAGAGCTGGGAGAGAGGCATCTTTTCGATCAGCAGCCCGAAGCCGATCCCCTCGTGGAGGACCTTGACCACCTTGGTCGAGTCGTCGCCGTAGAAGAGGAGCGAGCGGTCGTAGTCCTCCCAGCGGTCCAGCTTCACCTTCAGGCCGGCCGCGGTCGAACGATGGAAGATCGAGGCGGACTCGACCTTGCCGACCATCGCGTCCTTGATCTCCTCGAGCACGGGGAGGATAACGGTCCGCGCCGCCAGCTTGAACTGCTCGCGGAAGGCGTCGTTCTGCCGCAGCACCCCCTCGGGGCGCAGCCGCTTCTCCTCGATCATCTCCTCGTGTCCCTTCAGCAACATCTGCAGCCGTTCGAGATTGGCCTGGTTCATGGTCTCTTGACTCCCTTTTATAACCGGTCTGGAACCACTGCCAACTTCATGCCAGCGGCCGGGGAGTCCCTGATATACACTTCCGCCCCGCCATGCCCAGACGTTCTGATATCCACTCCATCCTCGTCCTTGGCTCCGGCCCGATCGTCATCGGTCAGGCCTGCGAGTTCGACTACTCCGGCACCCAGGCCTGCCGCGTCCTCAAGCGCGAGGGGTACCGGGTGGTGCTCGTCAACTCGAATCCGGCGACCATCATGACCGACCCGGAGTTCTCCGACGCCACCTACGTCGAGCCCTTGGTTCCGGATGTAGTTGAGAAAATTCTGGAAAAAGAGCGGCCGGACGCGCTCCTTCCTACAGTCGGCGGCCAGACCGGGATCAACCTCGCGATCGCCCTCGACGAGCGCGGCGCTCTCGCCCGCTATGGCGTCGAGGTGCTGGGGGCGTCGATCGCCGCGCTGCGCCTGGGGGAGGACCGCCTCCTGTTCAAGCAGGCCATGGAGGAGATCGGCCTCAAGGTGCCGAAGAGCGGCTACGCCGGCAGCCTCGAGGAGGCGCGGGAGATCGTCGCCGAGGTCGGCTACCCGGTGATCATCCGCCCCAGCTTCACCCTCGGCGGCGAGGGGGGCGGCATCGCCTACAACCGGGACGAGCTCGAGGAGGTGGTCGCGGCGGCCCTGCAGGCGAGCCCCTCCCACCGGGTGCTGATCGAGCAGTCGGTGCTCGGCTGGAAGGAGTTCGAGCTCGAGGTGATGCGCGACGTGGCCGACAACGCCATCGTCGTCTGCTCCGTCGAGAACTTCGACGCCATGGGGGTCCACACCGGCGACTCGATCACCGTCGCCCCGCAGCAGACCCTCTCCGACCGCGAGTACCAGCGGATGCGCGACGACGCCTTCGCGGTGATCCGGCGCGTCGGCGTCGCCACCGGCGGCTCCAACATCCAGTTCGGCGTCGACCCCAAAACCGGCGATCAGGTGGTGATCGAGATGAACCCGCGGGTCTCGCGCAGCTCGGCGCTGGCCTCCAAGGCCACCGGCTTCCCGATCGCCAAGATCGCCGCCCTGCTTGCCGTCGGCTACACGCTCGACGAGATCCCCAACGACATCACCGGCAAGACCTTCGCCGCCTTCGAGCCGACGCTCGACTACACGGTGGTCAAGATCCCCCGCTGGGCCTTCGAGAAGTTCCCCGAGGCCTCGCCCAACCTCGGCACCTCGATGAAGTCCGTGGGCGAAGTGATGGCCATGGGCTCCACCTTCAAAGAGGCGCTGATGAAGGGGCTCTCGGCGCTGGAGCTCGACGGCAGCCCGGCCTCGCGCGAGCGGCGGATGTCCGATCCGGTGCGATTGCGGCAGCGGCTCGCCGTTCCCAACTGGGAGCGATTGTTCGCCGTCTTCGCCGCGCTGCGTCAGGGGTGGACGCCGGAGGAGGTCTCCGCGGCCTCCCACATCGACCCCTGGTTCCTGCGCGAGATCGCCGAGATCGTCGATCTCGAGGCCGAGCTTGCCTGCTGGGATCTCGCCTCGATGCCGAAGCTCCTGCTGCGCCGCGCCAAGTCCTTCGGCCTCACCGACGCCCGCATCGCGAGCCTCCTCGACTGCCCGGAAGAGGATCTCGCCGCCGTCCGCTCCCAGGAGAGGTGGCGGCGCGTCTACAAGCGGGTCGACACCTGCGCCGCCGAGTTCCCGGCGACCACCCCCTACCTCTATTCGACCTTCGGCCAGGAGGACGAGAGCGAGCCCGACGACCGCCCCAAGGTGGTGATCCTGGGCTCCGGCCCCAACCGCATCGGCCAGGGGATCGAGTTCGACTACTGCTGCGTGCACGCCGCCTTCGCCCTGCGCGGCCTGGGCTACGAGACGGTGATGATCAACTGCAACCCGGAGACCGTCTCGACCGACTACGACACCTCCGACCGCCTCTACTTCGAGCCGCTCACCCTGGAGCACGTGATGGCGGTCCTCGACCGCGAGAAGCCGCTGGGGGTGATCGTGCAACTCGGCGGCCAGACGCCGCTGAAGCTCGCCCGCGGCCTCGCCGCCCGCGGCGTGCCGATCCTCGGCACCCCACCGGACGCCATCGACCTCGCCGAGGACCGCCGCCGTTTCGGCGACCTGCTCGCCGAGGAGGGGATCCTGCAGCCCGAGAACGGCAGCGCCACCTCCCTCGACGAGGCGCGCGAGGTGGCCGGGCGGATCGGCTACCCGATCGTGGTGCGGCCGAGCTACGTGCTGGGCGGCCGGGCGATGGCGGTGGTCTACGACGGCTCCACCCTCGAGCGCTACATGGCCGAGGCGGCGGGGGTCTCGCCGGGGCACCCGGTGCTGATCGACCGCTTCCTGGAGGACGCCTTCGAGGTGGACCTCGACCTGATCTCCGACGGCAAGACCGCCGTCGTCGCTGGCATCCTCCAGCACATCGAGGAGGCGGGCATCCACTCGGGGGATTCGGTGGCGGTGCTGCCGCCCTATAAAGTTTCCCAGGAAGACCAGGACCGCATGCGCGACATCGCCCGCCGGCTGGCGCTGCGGCTGGGCGTCGTCGGCCTGATGAACGTGCAGTTCGCCCTGAAAGACGGCAGGATCTACGTCCTGGAGGTCAACCCGCGCGCCTCGCGCACCGTGCCGTTCATCGCCAAGGCGGTGGGCATTCCGCTGGTCAAGATCGCCGTCGGCGCCATGGCCGGCCGCACTCTCCAGGAGCTGGGCTTCACCGCCGAGCCGCGGGTGCCCGGGGTGTTCGTCAAGGCGCCGGTCTTCCCCTTCCGCCGCTTCCCCGGCGTCGACCCGGTGCTGGGGCCCGAGATGAAGTCGACCGGCGAGGTGATGGGGGAGAGCCTCACCTTCGGCAACGCCTTCGCCAAGGCCTGGATGGGCGCCGGCCACCAGTTGCCGCTGGAGGGCACCGCCTTCCTCTCCGTGCACGACCGCGACAAGCCGGGCCTGCTGCCGGTCGCCCGGCGTCTGGCGGAGCTCGGCTTCGAGCTGGCGGCCACCGCCGGCACCGCCGGGTACCTGAGCGATCAGGGTCTCGCTGTGCGCACCGTGCTCAAGGTCCACGAGGCCCGCCCGCACATCGGCGACCTGCTGATCAACGGCGAGATCGCGCTGGTGATCAACACCCCTCTAGGCCGCGAGTCGCACGAGGACGACGGCGTCATCCGCCGCACCGCCCTCAAGTACGACATCCCCTGCATCACCACCCTCTCGGGAGCAATGGCCTGCGCCGAGGGGATCGCCGCCCTGAAGCGCGAGGGGTTGAGCGTACGGTCGCTGCAGGAGATGGCCGCGAGTTGACTTGCAAAGTGCATGGGATCAGGCTGATCGCATGTCCGTGAGGGTCGAGATCCGCAACGTCCCCGACGAGCTGCTCTCGCTACGCTCCGAGCCCCTGCCGGCCCTGCCCACTCGGGCTCGAGATGTCGCGAGCGACACCCAGGTGACGCGACACAAGCTCGCATCCGCCAAAAATATCGATACATTGCCGCAACGCAAGCTTGTGTTGATGCGACGTATCGATACATTGCCGCAACCTGCCCTTAGGGTCTCCTGGTTTCCCGAGGAATGAACCCATCGCGGGAACATTCCGAGCAAGATCGCGCTGAGTCGCAGCAAAATCGGTAAACTTCGGCGCGACATTGTCGTGAAACGTCGCGACATGGCGCAACGTTGCGTGTGCGTAGCGGCATTCGTGGCAGAGTCAGAAAAGTTTGACGCATCGTATCCATGTCTCGGCGCAATCTTTCTCGATGATGCCGCAACATGCGAGAATCTTGCATCTTCTCGCGCATCGCTCGCTCCATCCGATGCAACGGTTGATCCATTGTTGGCTCGCGTCGCATCAATCTTTCTCTGTCTTGCGTCGTTTCATGGGTGATTGAGACCAACGATGCATCTGATGCGCCATTTTCTGTCCGCCGCGAGCTGGGGGAGAGTCCGGCGCCGCAAGCCGGGAGAATCTCGCGTCAACAGTAGTGCGCTCTTGCATCGGCTCTCCTTGGTATCCTCTCGGCTGGGCTCCAGTTGACGCATTGGTGCCCGGTGTTGGTGCGATGTGCCGCGACATCACGGCCAGTGGAGGGGGCCTTTGACCGTTGGACGCCGGCGAGGAGACGAAGGATGAAGAAGCAGATGGACGCACGCAGGGTCTCGGTCGTCCTCCGCCGCCTGCGCGACGCCGGCGAGCTCGACCAGGCGCAACCGTCATCAATCTCCAAGGAAAGCGCAAGATGGCCAAGTATCTGATCTCCTTCCCCAGCGCGGCGATGGTCGTGCCCGACGGCGAGTGGGAGGCGGTGGGCCGCGACGCGCACGCCGTGATCGATGAGGCGAAGGCCGCCGGCGTTTACGTCTTCGGCGGCGGCATCGACGAAGCCGTGCCGCCCGTGCTCGTCTCGGCCGACGGTTCGGTCGCCGAGGGCGGCTACCCGTGGGCGCCCCCGCTGGACGGCGGCTTCACTGTGCTCGAGCTGCCCTCGCGCGAGGAGGCCGTCGTGTGGGCCGCGCGCATAGCGAAGGCCTGCCGGTGCGAGCAAGAGCTACGCGTCTTCGGGTTCGACCCGCGGTCCTGAGGGCGGTACTGACCGCTCCTTGTCCGGCGCTCCCTCCTGGCCTGGCCTCCCCTCCTGAGGAACAAGGCCACGGTGCCCCGCCGCCGGGATTGAAATCCCGGTCTACGACAGGCGCCCCTTGCTAAAACGTTCGGCTGGCACCTCTTTGGGGGGAAGTGAGGGAGCGCGGCCCCTCCGCGAGGTCTGGATTTTTCCTCCACCCGGAACGGGGGGAGGTCAGGAGGGGGGCGTCCCGGAGTCCGGGACCGCTCCTTGTCCGGGGCGCTTCCTCCTGGCCCCCCTCCTGAGGAACAAGGCCACGGTGCCCCGCCGCCGGGATTGAAATCTCGGCCTATCGACAGGAGCCCCTTGCCGGGGCTCTACAAACGGATTTGTGAGAGTCCCGGATGGGACGGCCGTGGGTAGCCCGGGATTCAATCCCGGGCGGCGAGCTTGCCGGCGGCGAGAGGTGCCAGGAACTTCGCGGCGCGACCAGGGAGCTCAGAGTCTCGCGGACACCCTCTGCCCCGCGGCGGCTTACACGACGAGCTCTCGTCGTGTAAGCCATCTGAGCCGGGCCGGAGGAATTCTGGTAACAAAGGACCTTATGGCATCCTCCTCCAGATTCCGGGTGGTGCGTACCGACATGAGTCCGTACGTAGAACTCGCCGCCGCTCCCAGAAAGTTTACTTACCGACCGCCCTGAATGTCGCCCAAGAGCTGATCATCGAACTTCGACTGTCGTGTAAGCGACCAGCCGTTCCTCCGGAAACGCGGACGCTTACACAATAGGAGCCTTCCCTTGACGCCAACGCTAGCCTCCCCTACTCTTAAGGAAAGCTAAGGAAGTCAGAGATCATTGCTCAATAGCCATGCTTCCATTTCCGACGAGGGCGGGAGCGGGATATCAACATGGAAAGCCTGGAGCGGTGGGCTGAATACAAGGTTGGCCGGCGTGCAACTGATGCGGAAGGGATCAAGTATAGCTGCGCAGATGGGCTGTTGTAGTTGGTAGGCAGTCGAGTTGTCGAGCTTTCGGGCTCCGGCGCTCTTCGCTTCGCTCGAGGGCGCCCATCCTTCGTAGGGTCGAATAAGCGGCCGGGAATGGCTGCCTGCCGCGAGGTACCTTGTTTTTGACTTGGCAGGTGTCTTCTATTAGGTGCGTTAACTAGCTTTCCAAAGGAGACCATTATGAAAAAAAGCAGAATCCCGAGACTCAGACTCACCAAGGAAACTTTGATCTGTCTAGATCCGCGCTACGCCCAGATGGTTTATGGAGGCGTTACCACAACAAGCGTGACCAACTGCTCTGAATGTCCGGGCTGCACAGATGGGCCACAGACGACACAGAATTGCCCTACGAGTGGTCTTAGCGCCCGGTATTGTTGCTATTGAGGGGTTCGCGAATCTCCTCCCCGGCGCCTCCGCTACGCTCCGGACGCCAACCTGGCATTTCGTGTAGCGGAACGGCTAGCCATGGCGCGGTGCTCAGAGTAGAATTGCAGCAGTCGCTGCAGAGGGGAAACTGCGTACAAATGTCGCAACGTATCGGTAGGGCGGCCAACCCCGGGCGGTCGAGCGGACGGAAACCGCAAACAGCGCGGTTTCCGCGCGCTCACCGCCAAAGCGTTCTACGACATGGAGGAGTTAATCCGAAGATGAGCGTAGAGGAGCAGTTCCGGGCTCTGACTCTCGAAATGGATGCTCTGAAGAGCCGTGTCCGCAATTTTCGCCAGACAGCACACTGGCAAACTGACGGCGAATGGAAAGAGTCGGTTCTGCGAAATGTGCTAGGCGGCCATCTTCCGAGACACCTAGAACCCTTGCGCGGTTTTGTTACTGACGGAGAGCAGTCTTCTCGTCAAATAGACGTTTTAATTTATGATACCGCCAAAATAGGTTCCACCCAAATAGTGTAGGGCACCTCTTGGGCACTGGCACTGGCAATATCGTGAGTGGTGGGAGTTTGCTCTCGAACTAGAGAACGCGAACCAGAGTGGGCGCATTACACCTGCGGTTAACGCCAAGTACGCGTTACTTGTTGAAGCGAGAGAGGCCTCTTAGGCCAGGCTAAGAGGGGCAATAGAGAGTGCTTCCCAAAATAGGTTCCACCCGAATAATGCCAGTTCCCAAAATGGAAGCTGGAGCGGCGGATTGAATACAAGTTATGCCCTCTGATCGTGGCGCTCTACGTACCGTGGCTATTACCTATTGCGTGCTGGTTTCTGTCCTGGCATGCTGGGCGTGGTACGTCGACATCAAACTCCTCCACTCAGAGCGCGAGCATCTCTTGCCCGATATGCTCCTGGCCTGCGCAAGCATGCCCACGTCTCTATCACTTAATTGGGTATATGAGCTCTGGCCAAAGTCGTTTGTCGGGCTTCTACAAACCGCATACGTCACAGGTTGCGCTCTCGTTCAAGCTACCGCTCTGTTCGTGGTCTCACGCCGGTGGGAACAACGTAGCAGGCATAACCAAAATAGGTTCCCCAAATAGGTTCCACCTAAGAATAAGTTCCACCCACCCGAATAGTGCCGAGGCGCCCGGCACGAGTCGGCTGGCACTCCCTGGGGGACTCCCACTGCCCTTGGGGAGTTGGGCGTAACGGATAGCTGAGTAAACATTTTTGCCTGGAAGCTGTCTGTAGTATGGTGACGGTAGTTTTTACCGCGACCCTTCAATGATTCATTCGGCCGGGCCGAGGCAGTCAAGGCCTGGACCGGACCGGAGAGGCACCAGCATGAGCATCGGCCAAAAGTTGAAGCGGTTCTTCGGGAAGAACCCCGAGTGCATGACGCTTACGGAGCTTGTAACCCTGGTGGCCGACGAGCCAACTTTGGCGAACCTCGAGTTGTTCTACCAGCGGCTTCTCACCTCCAAGGTCGGGACACGAGTTCCCAATCCGCACGGCTCGATCAAGCCCGGCACGCGAGTTACGACCGCGCACGACAACTTTGCGATTCCACACACACAGGACTCGAAGGGAAACAGCTATCTGCTCGTCTTTTGTAACATCTCAGCCATGTTCGAAGCCTTCCCCGGCGACACCTTCGCCGAGCTGGACGCCCGCGTCGTGCTGGAGATGGCCCAGAGCCGTGTTATGGGCGTCATCGTTCAGAACGTCCTGGAAAGCAATCAGCCCTGGGTGGGAGTTACCAGGAAAGATGTAGTCGACATCCTGGCGGGCCGGTATTCCCACCCCGGAGAATAAGAGAATAAGTTCCACCCGAATAGTCTCCAAATAAGTGGCCAGCCGAACCAGCCGGCTGGCCGCTCATGCGGCCCATAGAGATAGGTAACCTCTCCTGTCTATGCCGTACTTCATATAGTCGAGCCCAAAGATCTGAGCCCCCAAAAATAGGTTCCACCCAAATAGTGCCTGCCAAGTCGCTAATCTGGAGACGTCAGTCTCCTCCCCTCGCGGCTTGCTGAGCGGACGAATCAGGTCGAAGGGGTTCGGCTTGGAAAAAGGGAACGTGTCGCGGCCCTTTCTGTACCGGAAAGAGCCTGCGTCAGGATTCGACGTCAATACGGTCACACCCGGGGGAGATCAGGTCCTCGGGTAGGGCTGCGGGATGGTTGGAGTCTTTCGCTTCGGATCTAGGGGCTACCCTGGCGCGAGGAGCGCCGAGGGGGAACGCCCTGACGAACGGGAGATGAGGCGGAAAGCTGCCGATCGGAAACCGGGCGTGCCGGTCCCCCGATCTCAACCGATCGGCCGCCTCCCGGAAGGCGGCGACGAATTCGAAGTA
>Ga0070665_100000378_pt1 | contig 66094 bp, 44 predicted proteins | sample KBSS13metaG_FD_65862 | JGI IMG/M metagenome (GOLD analysis project Ga0070665, IMG submission 65862) | Switchgrass rhizosphere microbial communities from Kellogg Biological Station, Michigan, USA - KBS S1-3 metaG | ecosystem: Host-associated > Plants > Roots > Rhizosphere > Soil ... | reverse complement strand
GGGGCTGTTAACTGGCCGGGTAAAACGTTGGAGCTGTCCGCCCCAGCGCTACCAAACTTTGCAATCTCGATAGTTGCAGTCTCCCGCAAAGTCAGCGCTTCACTGCGCGCCATCAAGCGGCACGAAGAGGATGCAGACGGGTGACGGCACATCCAGCATTGCGCCCTCCGAAAGACGGCCCGTGCTTTGATTCCGGTCGAAAACCGTGACGGTGCTGCTGTCCTGGTTGCCGGTCAGCAGGTGCGAGCCGTCCGGGTCCAGTGACATGCCGCGTGGAATGCGTCCCTTGGTGGGGATGTTCTGCACATTCGTCAACTTGCCGTTCGTGGCATTCACCTTGAAAACCGTGACGCTGTCATGGCCGCGGTTGGTGGCGTAGAGGAACTGTCCATCGTTGCTCAGCGCGAGCTCGGCGGAGTTGTTCTCAACGGTGAGCTGGGGCGGGATGGTGTCGATATTCTCCAGCAAGGTCAGCTTGCCGGTTTTCTTGTCATACGACATCGCCGCCACCGCCGAGGACATCTCGCCCAGCACATAGACGAACTTGCCGCCTTTGCCGAACAGCATATGGCGTGGGCCGAATCCCGGCCTGGTGTCCGTGGTGCTGGCCAATGTCAGCTTGCCGGTGGTGCTGTCCAGAGCATAGACGAATACCTTGTCCAGCCCCAGGTCGGGCACAAGCAGGAAGCGGTTGTCGGGCGACATCACCGCTTCATGCGGGTGCGGTCCCATCTGGCGGTGCGGATTCACGCTGGAGCCCGAATGTTGATGGAAATCGACCATTTCCCCGATGCTGCCGTCCGGTTTCAGCGCGAAGGACGCGACGCTGCCACTGCCGTAATTGGCTACCAGCAGCCAGTGTTTCGTTTGATCCACCGTCAGATGCGCTGTGGACGTGCCGTTTGAGGGCACCCGATTGAGGAAGCGCAGTGCCCCCGTCGCCGGATCGATGGCGTAGCTGTTGAGAAAGCCCGAGGGCCTGCCTCTTTCGGTGGCCGCATACAGAAAATGATGGGTTGAATCGGTTGCCAGGAACGAGGGGTCGGCAACCTCGGCCTGCAGGCCCAAGGTTTTGAAGTGGCCTTTGCCGTCGGCCTGCAGACCATAGATTCCCTTACTGCCACCCGGTCCACCCGTATAAGTGCCGACATAAGCGATATATTTGCCGGCAGCGAAGGCCGGGCCGGAGCCCAACATCAGGGCGGCACAGAGAAGGGACTGTGTAATTATTTTCATGTTTACGCCTGTAAGTTTGGGGTCGCGGGGCCTCGGCGGGCCATTCGACTGGCCGCATACTTATTAGTTGGGAAAATCTAGAAGAGCCTGCGCGCCGCACGCAATGTGCCGCCGGCGTTCCATACACCTGCCGTTCGATTGGGTCGAACGTCCGCCGAATTAATGCCTGCGGAATTGCTCGGTCCCGCATCACGCTCCTGCAGCCTGCGGCGGAGTATCTCACCAGATGAGATGCGTTGAACAGCATACTGACTAATTCTCAAGTCGAAATGTCACGCGAGGGTGCCGCCCAATCGCGTCAGTGTGGCACCGGAGAGCCTTGCTGCCCGTTGGGTGAGCTCGTTTCACCTATTGAAACGTCCTGCCTAGCGCGAATTGACTGTGCAACAGCGCAATGACGGTATGGGCTCTTCATAATAGCGGCACGGGAAACTGAAAAATGCCGCCCATACTACCAGAGGGGATACTTATGGCTCGTCGGTCCAATCGTTTCTATGTCACCGCTTCCGTGCTCGCGATTGCGGCTTCCTCCGCGTGGGTTGCGCCGGCGGTAGCGCAGCCCGGCAACCAGGCTGCTGCGGCGCCGGTCGAACAGGTCACCGTTACTGGTACCAGCATCCGTGGCACCGCGCCGGTGGGCTCAAGCGTGACTACGGTCACCGCGGAGGACATTAAGGCGACGGGCGCGACCAGCGTGACCGGCATCCTGTCCAGCGTGCCCCAGCTGATGGGCATGGGCCAGGTGGATGGTGGCACGACGGGCCAAGGCGCGCAGCAGGCGCTGATCCATCAGCTCGGTCAGAGCGCCTCGACCTCGACCCTGACCCTGATCGACGGCCACCGCGCGCCGACGTCCGGCACCAACCATTCCTTCGTCGATCCCAACATGCTGCCGATCAACATGCTCGAGCGCGTGGAAGTGCTGGCCGACGGCGTGTCGGCGGTGTACGGCTCTGACGCGATTGCCGGCGTGGTCAACTTCATCACCCGCAAGCGCTTCGAAGGCGTCCAGATTACCGGAAGCGCTGGCTTCGCGGATGGCAAACAGGACGTCAATCTCGGTTTCCTGACCGGCTCGACCTGGGATACGGGCAGCGCTCTGTTCGCTTACAGCTTCACCCGCCAGGGCGCGCTCGCAAATACCGCCCGTCCCTTTACCTATCCCGACCATACCGGCGTTACCCCACTCGCCAAGAACCGCGCCAGCCTGAACTGCGATGCCGCATCGCTGCAGCCGGCCGGTCAGAGCTTGATCTTCCTCAATGCGTCGGCGACGAGCGGGCTCACCAATACCCAGAACAACTTCCTGTGTTCGGACTGGAAGTATGCCGACCTGATTCCCAAGACCACCCGCAACAATGCGATGATGAAGCTGGAGCAGAACTTCGGTGACAGGTGGAAACTGGACGCCGATCTGCTCTATGCCACCCGTGATGTGAGAGGCCGCAGGTCGCGCGGTGTCCTGACCGCGACGGCATTCGGGGCCGGGGCCCAAGCCAACCCCTATTATACGCTGCCAGCCGGCTATACCGGCACGGCAACCAGCGAAACCATCCGCTGGGACTCCAACGCATTGCTGGGACCGGGCGCCTACAGCTTCTCAGCCGACCAAACGGTCTATGGCGACGTCAATCTTGAATACAAGATGTTCGGGGACTGGACCATCGACCTTCTGGCGTTGGCGGGCCGCGACGACAGCGCCGTCGGCTTCAACGGCGGGCTGAATGCGTCCGCCGCTACCCTGGCGTTGAACGGGACGGCAAATACCGGCGGCAGCACCACCCAGGTCATTCCCAACACCAACATTGTCTACAACCAGCTTCCCGTGACCGCGGCCAACGCACTGGATGTATGGAACCCGGCGTCCAGCAACCGCACCTCGGCGGCGGTAATCGCGGGCTTGAGAGATGACTCGCAGAATTCCCATCTCGTCAGCGGCATGTCCCAGGCACGTCTGCAGGCCCAGGGCACGCTGTTCCAGATGCCTGCTGGTCCCGTCAAGCTCGCGATCGGCGGCGAGGCGAACCGCACCAGCCTGTATGAATATCTCGCCCAGGGGCAGGGCGCTGGCCCGACCTCCAACTCGGCGGTCTATCGCCAATGGCATTTCTCGCGCGACGTCCAGTCCGCCTATGCGGAAGCCAATATCCCGCTGATCGGGCGGGATCAGGGCATCCCCCTGGTGCAGGAGCTGACCATGGACGTGTCGGGGCGCTTGGACCACTACAGCGACTTCGGCAACACCACCAATCCCAAGATCGCCTTCGACTGGCGGGTGTTTGACGACCTGAAGCTGCGCACCGACTGGTCGACCTCCTTCGTGGCGCCGCCGCAAGATGAAATCGGCGGCGACGGCACCTGGAATAACACCAACTACACCTCCACCACACAGAATGCCTCATTGCCGGTCGCGCTGTTCCCGCTAGTGACCCAGCTGGGCATCCCGGGCTGCACCGCGGCTTCCGTGAGCTGCAGTATCGCTGCTCTGAACGGCATTCAGGCGGTCAACTCCAATCCCAACCAGGGCCCGAGTCACGGCCGCGGCTGGACGGTCGGCTTTGATTACACGCCCAGCTGGCTGGAAGGCTTCAAGTGGAACTTCACCTTGTGGAACGCCAAGTTCAAGGGCGGTTCGCAGGGCGCCCCCTTCGCCACAGTCACCACCAGCGCTTCGCTGTCGCACCTGATGACCCTGTATCCGAGCTGCGCCACACCGGCCCAGATCAAGGCCATCACCGGCAACCTGCCCCTGGTGGGCGCGGTGCCGCCATGCACGAGCTATATCTATGTTCAGCAGAATGACGGCTTGCTGAATCTTGACGCCCAGGGCATCGATACCGACTTCGAGTACATCCTGCCGACCGACAATTGGGGCACGTTCTCCATCGGCGATGCGATCAGCAAGTTTACCCACTATGTGCAGTCGAATGGCCCGGACGGCGTGCCCTTCAGCGTTCTGAACAAGTCGGGCGCGCACGGCTCGATCGGGTTCCAGATGCGCGGCAATCTCGGCTGGAACTACCAAGACTTCGGCGCCCAGCTGTTCATGAACTACACAGGCGGCTACCAGAACTGGAATTCGCCTGACAATGCGGTCATCCTCAACTCGGCGCTGAATCCCAGCAGTGGTGGCGACCGGGTCTCGCCCAATACCACCTTCGACCTGAACTTGACCTACGATTTCGAGGACGGATATGTAGGCGCTGAGCAGTTCTCGCTGAATATCCGAAACCTGTTCGACAAGAGGCCGCCCTACGATTCCTCGACCGCTGGATATAACGCCACCATAGCATCGCCGGTCGGCCGGTTGGTCACCATCGGCATTACCTCAAAGTTCTAGGATCTGAGAGGGGCGCTGTGCGGTCCGGTCCGCGCGGCGCCTCCTTTTCGGATCAATGTGATCAAGGAGCGAATGATGAAATATCTTCCGAACATGATCTCGCGCCGCGGCATTATCCAGAGTGCCGGGCTGGTTTCGGCGGCAGCGGCGTTGGGGACGATGCCGGCGTTTGCCGCCCCCAAGAGCGGCGGGCCACGCGCCCTGGCCCTGATCGGCGACCGCTATCACAATTCCGACTACATCCGCCTCAGCCTCAACAAGGTGTTCGGCGAGCTGAACATCCCGATCGACTACACCATCGACACCGGCGCCGATCTGGGAACGCTGCTCAAGAACTATCAGCTGTTCCTGGTGCTGCGTGACGGCATGCTGTGGCCGGGCGGTTATGCCGGTCCCGACGCCTATGTCGGCTACCAGACGGACCTCGAGAACAAGGCTGATTTTCCCGCCGCCAAATCGGTGACCTGGATGACGGAAGCCCAGGGCCAGGCGATCAAGGATTTCGTCAATGCTGGCGGCGGCTTCTATCCGATGCACAATTCCAGCCACATCTCGCTGGGCTGCAAGAACTATCGCGATGTGATGGGCGGCGCCTATATCGGCCATCCGCCGCTGCGTCCGTTCGAGGTCCATGCCACCGCCAACGCTCATCCCATCACGGCGGGGATGAAGACCTTCATGGTCAATGACGAGCAGCATTACGTCGAATACGACAAAGACCCCAAATATCTGATCCTGGAGTCGGAGAACCGTGACGAGCTGACCTATGAAGTGGGCGAGCGCAAGCTGGGCCGCAAGGCGCATGCCGGCTGGGCCTATGACTATGGCAAAGGTCGCGTGGTCTTCACCGCGGTGGGCCACACCGTCCATGCCATGTGGAATCCGCAGTATCTGGAGATCCAGAAGCGTTCGGTGCGCTGGTTGCTGAAGCAGATCTAGCACCCGCACGCACATGGTGTGACCGGTCCGGTCTGCCAAAGCGTGGGCTGGTATCGCCGGGTCGGTAGCGCATTTCGCAATTGCAAAACGCGATTGCGTGGCTGCAAAGCGGGGCCGTCAGGGCAAACCGCTTGCGGGCAGATATTGCGAAAACATAGGTGTTACACTAGCTTAGCAGGAGGCGGGTCTAGGGTAGCTGGCAAGGGACCATGGCGGCACAGCGTTCTACCGGTAGCGTTGACAAGGCAGTTCTCGCGCTTCAGCGGCTGAGCGAAGTAGGGCCCGATGGGCGCCCCCTCAACCGCCTGGCCGTGGACTTAGGCATCAACAAAGCCTCATTGCATCACACCCTGTCGATCCTGCGGCAGCGCGGCTTTGTGGAGCAGAACAGCAACGGCAATTATCGACTGGGAAATGCCGCGCTGTCCCTGGCCGACTCCTACACGCACGACGACAGCGTCCGCCAGATGCATGGTGCGCTCGAGCATCTTTCGCGCACCGTGAACGAGATTTGCCATATGGGCGTTCTGGTCGGCGAAGAAATTGTTTGCGTCGAAAAAATCGTGCCGAAAACTTCAATCAACACCTGGTCCACGGTGGGTTTTCGCGATCCGGCTTTGACCACCGCCCTGGGGCGCGCCATCGCCAGCCGCACATATGTCGATTTCGAAAGTTTTTCCCAGGCCTTCCCCACGCCCATTTTCCCACGCACCCAGCATACGCTTTCAACGCACAAGGATATCTGGGCGGAACTGGTGGGCGCCCGCAAGCGGGGTTTCGCCCGCGAGATCGATGAATTCGTGGTTGGTTCAAGCTGTCTGTCGGTCGCTGTGCTGCGACGGCACAGGCCGATCGGGGCCATCAGCATCACATGCCCCACCGAGAGGCTTGGGGAGCAACGTGAGCAACATTTGTTGCGCGTGCTGCACGAGGACCTGGCGCCGCTTCTTCCACCCGGTCTCTCGCTGCAGATGCCTGTTGAAACCAGGCTGGGCGGCTTGCCGGCCACGCACGGCGCGGCAAGCCGTGCGGGGGCTATTGCAGGCCGCTAGAGCCTTTGCCGGATTTCATTTCATATAGCGAAATGCTTCCGGAGAAATGATCCACCTCTGTAAGCTGGTGGGTGAAAGTCAACTCCAATTGGCAACGAGAACGCGATCCGGTTTTTATCAAAAAGGCTAGAAGGATACTCCATGTCTCATACGTCGGGGAAAACTGCGATCGAAGAACTGGTCGATAAAAATGCGGCGGTGCGGGTGGTCGGGTCAGGCTTTCAGTTCACTGAAGGTCCGATCTGGCATCCTCGCGATCAGTATCTGCTCTTTTCCGACATGCCCGCGGACACCCGCCGCCGGTTTGATGGCAAGACCGTGCGGGAGCAAGCCCGCCCCTCCAACAAGGGCAACGGCATGACATATGACGCAAACCTGAACTTGCTGATTTGCGAACACTCCACGTCGAGCGTGGTCCGGTTTGTCGGCGGCGCGGATGGTGCGCGTGAGGTGTTGGCCAGCCATTTCGAAGGCAAGGAGCTGAACTCTCCCAACGACATTGCCGTAGCCAAGAGCGGGTCTATCTACTTCACCGATCCCACTTATGGCCGCATGCCCGTCTATGGCGTTGAGAGACCCACGCAGTTGGGCTTTCGGGGCCTTTACCGGATCACGCCGGATCGCACATTGGCGCTGATGGTGGAAAAGTCCCTGTTCACGCAGCCAAACGGGCTGTGTTTTTCGCCGGACGAACGGCTTTTGTACGTGAACGACACCGAGCAGGCGAATATCCGGGTGTTCGACGTTGTCGATGGCGCGCTGGCCAACATGCGGGTTTTTGCGTCGGGGATCAGCGATCCTGACAAGCCCGGTGCGCCCGACGGCATGAAGTGTGATGAGCGGGGAAATATCTGGGTCACGGCGCCGGGCGGGCTGTGGATCTATGCTCCCGATGGGACGCTGATCGGAAAAATCGCGGTGCCGGAGGTTGTCGCCAACCTGCATTGGGGCGGTCGCGATTGGCGCACATTGTTTATTACAGCTTCCACCTCTCTTTATGCTATCGATGTGAAGGTCGGGCCTCACCGGGAGGCTTTCATGGCGGCCGATCTGGTATCGGCAGGCCACATGTTCGATCATTGACGAGGACCAAGGCATGTTCGTGCTGCATGTGAAAATCAAAATGAAGGCGGGGCAGGCCGCCGCTTCGGAGACCGCGTTTGCCGGCCCCTTCAAGGCGGCGATAACGGCCCAGGCCGGCTTTCGCGACGTGCAGTTTCTGCGTCCGAAAGACGATGGCGACTATGTCCTGAGCATCGCCTTTGAAAACCAGCCGTTGCAGCAGCAATGGGTGGCAACAGACCTTCACGGCAAAGTCTGGTCCCAGATGGAACAGCACTTTGAAGGTTATACCGTTCATACGTTCGACGCGGTTTGAACCTCGCACTGTGAGAGGATCGTTCTCCCATGAAGCGTAAGTTTTCCATCCTTCTGCTATCAGCGCTCTGCGCGGGGCTGGCCGGGCCGTCCAATGCCGCCACCGGCGACAAAAGAATTGCCTTTTCCAATAACTATGCCGGCAATTCCTGGCGCCAGGCGATGCTGAAGAGCTTTGATGCGGTGGCGAAAAAGGCGGTCGCGAACAAGACTGTCGCCGCCGCCGACACTTTCACCACGCCAGATACGGGCGTGCCGACCCAGGCTGCCCAGATCCAGAACCTCATTCTCCAGGGTTATAACGCCATTGTGATAAATGCGGCTTCGCCGACCGCTCTCAATGGCGCCGTCCAGCAGGCCTGTTCCGCCGGTATTGTGGTGGTATCGTTCGACGGCGTGGTGACGGCGCCTTGCGCTTACCGCGTCGTCGTCGACTATCAGGCGCTTGGCCGCCAGCAGGTCGAACAGCTGGCCAGGTTGCTGCCCAAGGGCGGCAATCTGCTGGAGATCCGCGGTGTCGCGGGCACCTCGATTGACGCTACGTTGCACGCGGGTATCGCCGCAGGCGTGAAGGCCCACCCCAACTTCAAGATTGTAGGCTCCGTGACTGGCAACTGGGACCAGACGACGGCGCAGAAAGCGGTGACGTCAATTCTGCCATCCTTGCCACCGGTGGTGGGCGTGGTCGACCAGGGTGGGGATGGCTATGGCGCGGCCCAGGCTTTCGCAGCCGCGGGAAAGCCGACACCCGTTGTCATCATGGGCAATCGGCAGGACGAGCTAGCCTGGTGGCAGCAGCAGAAAGCCAAAAACGGATATGAAACCTGGTCCGGTTCGATCGCGCCTGGCATCTCCACGCTGGCCTTCTGGGTTGCCCAGCAGGTGCTGGATGGCAAGAAAGTGCCGCACGATCTGATCGTGCCCTATCTTTCCTTCACGCAGAATAATTTCGAGGCGGCACTGCGCACCATTCCCAAGGGCGGTGTTGCGAGTACCGAATATACCCAAGCCGACGCAATAGCCGCCATCAAAGCGAACACACACTAGGCGTCTGCCATGGGTGAATCGGAGGGCTGCTTTGCGCGGCTGACGGGAGTCAAAAAGCATTTCGGTGCGGTCGTCGCGCTTGACGGCGTCGATCTGAAGGTCGGGGCAGGCCAACGCATCGGACTGGTCGGTCATAATGGCGCCGGCAAATCCACCCTGATGAATATTCTGGCAGGCGCATATGCGCCCAGCGAAGGCAGGGTGTTTATCGCCGAACAGGAGCAGCCGGACTACTCGGTTGGTCGGGCTCAGCAGCTCGGGATTCGTTGCGTTTTTCAGGAACTGTCACTTTGTCCCAATCTGACGGTGGCCGAAAACACGCGCGTGACGCATTCCGCGCTGCGCGGTCTGGGATGGCGGCGCAAGGCGAGGGCGCTGATTGCGGACAAACTGGACGAAATCTTCCCGGGCCACGGTATCTCCGCTTCCGCCCCGGTAAAGGATCTGGGAATCGGTCAGCGCCAGATGGTGGAGATCGCGCGCGCCTTTACGGAGACTGGCACGCCTGCCAGGCTTATTATTCTCGATGAACCGACCTCTTCGCTAGACGGGCATACGGCAGCGCAACTGTTATCCTTCATGCGCTCTGCCGCCGCCGGTGGCATCAGCTTTATTCTCATTTCGCATCTGCTGGGCGAAATTCTTGAGAACAGCGACACCATAGCGATTATGCGCGACGGCCGCGTGGTTGCTCAGGATCGTGTTTCCGCATTCGATCGCGACAAGCTGATTCAGGCGATGGGGGCAGAGGAAAGCCATGCGACCGCTCCCCAGACCGCAAACGTTACTCGGGCACAGTCCGCTGTGAGAGTCCGCGCGCGCCCCGCGCGGCAGACAGACGCCAAGGAAGCGGTCGCACGCGAGGGAGAAATCATCGGCCTGGCGGGCCTGGCGGGCCATGGCCAGACCGACCTGCTGCGCGCCATTTTCGGAGCATCATCGCGCCGAAGCCCGGATATCACGTTGGCGGGGACTGTGGCCCTGGTGGCAGGCGACCGCCAGGCCGACGGCGTCTTTCCGCTATGGTCCATCGCCGACAACATAACGATTCGTTCCCTGAGCGGGCTGACGCGAGGCGGCCTGATTTCATCCGCGCGCGAGCAGGTGCTGTCGGATCACTGGCGGAATAAAATCAAGATCCGTACGCCTGACATGCGCAACAACATATTGTCGTTATCGGGAGGCAACCAGCAGAAGGCCCTGTTCGCCCGCGCGCTGGGATCGGATGCCACCATCATTCTGATGGACGATCCCATGCGCGGCGTCGACATCGCCACGAAGCTGGAAGTTTACGAGATTATCCGCCGGGAAGCGCAATCGGGACGAACCTTCCTTTGGTACACGACCGAGACTGACGAGCTTTCCGTTTGCGATCACGTCTATGTTATGCGCGATGGCGCCATCGTGGCTGATATGAAGCGCAGCGAATTGAGTGAGGCGGCCCTCATTCAGTCTTCCTTCAAGGGGGCTGACTGAGATGACTAAGCCCGGCAGAGTGACATCTCATTTCAGTACGATGGCTCGGACCTTGCTGCCGGCTCTTTCACTGCTGGTCGTGCTGGGTGGCATCGCCTGGCTTAACCCCCGAGCCATCAGCTATTTCGGTTTCAATCTCATGCTCAACCTCGCCATCCCGATTGTCTTGGCGACGTTGGCGCAAATGTTCGTCATCGCCGGGAACGACCTGGACCTTTCCATCGGTCCCTTCATAGGCTTTGCTGCCTGTGTCTCGGCGACCTGGCTGCACGATGCGCCGCTTGTGGGGATTGCGATCCTGATTTGCGCCATCGGCGCCTATGCCGCGATCGGTGCGCTGATCTATCTGCGCGACCTGCCTTCGGTTGTCGTGACATTGGGCATGAGTTTTGTCTGGCAGGGTCTGGCGATCCTGGTGTTGCCGCAGCCGGGTGGCCTCGCGCCCGACTGGCTGGTTTCCATCATGGGTATCCGCCCGCCCTTTGTTCCGTTTCCGGTACTGGCGGCGATCGTACTCGCTGTGGTGGTCTGGTTTCTGCTGGAGCGTACATCCTATGGCGTCATCTTGCGCGGATCGGGCGGAAATCCCACTGCCATTCGCCGTGCCGGCTGGTCGTTGCTAAAAATAAAAATGACCTTGTTTGCGGTCGCGGGGCTGTTTGGCGTCCTGTCCGGCTTGTCGGTGGTTGGCCTGACGACATCCGCCGACGCCAACATTGGCAATGGATATACCCTGCTGGGCATCGCGGGCGTCATTCTGGGCGGGGGGGAGTTTACGGGTGGGCGCGTCTCGCCTGTTGGCGCAGTGATCGGCGCGTTGACACTCGCGTTGGCCGCGTCGCCGCTTTTGACCTTCATGCACATCCCGCCTGATTGGCAGATCGGGGCCAATGGCGCGATCCTGATCGTTGTCCTGACCGCACGTGTGCTGGTGAGCCGTCGGCAGGGGGCAACATGAAACACATCTTCGCCAAGCCCTGGATCTGGTCGTTTGTGAGCGCCGCCGCCGTCTGGCTGGTCGCCGCTGCCGTCACGCGCGGAGGCGGCGCGGGCGGCATGTTGACCGACGCCCTGGCGATGGCGGCCTTCATCGTCGTTGTCGGTGTCGGGCAAATGTTTGTCATCGCGCTTGGACCCGGCAATATCGATTTGTCCTTGCCGGCCAATATCGGACTCGCCAGTGCTGTCGCCATGACGGTGATGAACGGCAACGATGCTCTTGTGGGACTGGGGCTGCTGGCCGCGCTCGGCTGTGGATTGCTGGTGGGTCTGGCGAACTATCTGCTGATCTGGGCGCTGCGGATTCCGCCCATCATTGCCACCCTGTCCGCCAGCTTCATCATCCAGTCCATCGACATCAGTTATGGCCGCGGTCTACAGATCAAGCCGCCCCCGGCCTTCGCGGATTTTGCCAATCTGCGTTTCCTCAGTGTGCCGGTGCTTGCGATTTTGGCCATGCTGCTCACGGTTCTGGCAGCCATAGCATTGCAGCGCACGATCTATGGCCGCTGGGTGTTGGCCGTGGGACAGAACATGCGCGCGGCGCGATTTGCCGGCGTGCGGGTCGGATGGACGCGGCTCTTCACCTATATGCTATGCGGCGCGCTGGGCGGAATCGATGGAGCTCTGCTGGCGGGTTATTTTCGCGGAGCCACCGTGGATATCGGCAACGAATATCTGTTGTCGTCGATTGCAGTTGTGGTGATCGGCGGATCTTCGGTGGCTGGGGGTAAAGCCAATCTTCCGGGCATATGGGGTGCAGCGCTGTTTTTGGTTTTGCTTCTCACCATGCTCAATACCTTTGGCGTCAGCGCGGGTGTTCGGTTGCTGCTTACCGGCATTATTATTGTCGCTGCCATCGCGGTCGCGAGCGGCGGCAGGGCAAGGGACGTAGTCTGAAGCCTTGCTCCCCGGCGCCGCCTCGGAAGGGGTAAGTACCGATTCCGCGACCGCGTAAAAACATTTCAGCCAATTTCTAATCTCGCGAGAAGCGGTCTGCGAGTTGGTTCCGGCACGTGCTGGAACTCCAAACATTGATATGACACTTTGTCAGCACAAGGCGATGGGCAGTCTCACGTGTACTGAAAAAGCAAGTAAAATGGCCGTGAAGATGATGTTTCACACCCTACGCAGGACAGCTTTGGCTTATCCAACGGTGTCTCTTTTCAATCGCGAGTTGCCACATGTGCAGCGCAGCACGGCACAAATTTACGGCCAGTGACGCTTTTGATGTTCCGCAAACAGGTTGAAGTGCTTAGGCTGGCTTTAGATCGGATTTGAATCCGGCGAAAGCGCTGTTGGCTCTGACATTTCGGCGCGAAAAGGGGACAGCTTTATGAAGTCGCAAGCCGCGGCTTGTGGCGGCCCGGCGTTGGGCCGCGAGCCGTTGAAATGAGGGATATCTTCCTTCGTTCGCGCCGGGACGCGCTTGGCAAAAAATCGATCTTGGCTGGCGCCGCCGCCCCGTTGGCGAATGGCAGCGGCGTGCGCGTCCATCATGTGTCCTATTTGAAAAGTGCCGCGCATTTCGCGACGCGCGCGCTGGCGCCGTTCGAATTCATGAAAGTGCCGGCGTCGCTGGCCAATGGGAGGTAGCGACGGACCGGGATTTTGAGGGGAAAGAAGAATGAGAGAGTTTATTGCGGGCGAGGGGCGTGCCATCTTGCGGGCGTTCCTGCTGGTGACCACAGCTACGCTGTGCGGCTCGGCCGCATCGGCCCAGGACAGTTACCCTGCCCAGCCCGGCAAGGACTGGCCGATCTATGGCGGCAGCTACAACAACCAGCGTTATTCCTCGCTGAAGGAGATCACGCCCGCCAACGCCCGCAACCTTCAGGGCAAATGGATGTATCACGTCGAAGGGCTGCAAGGCCTGGAAAGCGTGCCGGTCGTCGTCAATGGCGTCATGTATGTCAGTGGCTATAACCGGATCGACGCCCTGGACGCGCGCACCGGCAATGTCATCTGGCGCTTCCGCCGTCAGCCGGCGACGGCAGCCTACCAGCGCGGCGCGGCCGTCGCGCATAACCGCGTCTATATCACCACCAATGACGGCCATATCCTGGCGCTGGATGCGCGAACGGGCGCGCAGATTTGGGAATCCAAGGGCGGTCCCAAGGTATCGTTTTCGGGCGGCCCGCCCCTGGTCGCGAACGGCAAGATCCTGGTCATGGGCAACCGTTTTGGCGCCACCGGCGATGGCGGCGGCTTCATCCAGGCCTATGACGAACAGACGGGCGATTATCGCTGGACCTGGCGCGCCGTACCGGAAAAAGGCGATCCGGCCCTGGACAGCTGGGGCGGCCACGTCCCTGGCGGTGGTCCGATCTGGATCGGCGGCGCCTATGATCCGGAGTTGAAGCTTGTCTATTACGGGACGGGCCAACCCAACCCGCAATGGTCGGGCAAGGGGCGGCCCGGCGACAACCTCTATTCGGATTGCATCGTCGCGCTGGATATCGATACCGGCAAGCTGAAATGGTATTTCCAGAACACGCCGCACGACACGCACGATTATGACTCAACGGAGATCATCGTCCTTGCGGACATGACCTTCAAAGGCAAGCCGCGGAAGGTGGCGCTCCAGGCCAACCGCAACGGCTTCTATTACATTCTCGATCGCACCAATGGCGAGTTTCTGCAGGCGACGCCATTCGTCAGCCGGGTGGATTGGGGCACGGTCGATCCAAAGACCGGCAAGGGACTGCCCGATCCGGCGCACGAGCCTACCGTCAAGGGGACGATCACCTGTCCTTCGACCGCGGGGGCCACCAACTGGCCTTCGCCTGCCTACAATCCCGCCACCGGTCTTTTCTATGTCACCACGACGGAAGGATGCGGCGTCAACACGCTGGCGAGTTCTGCGCCGGATTCCGAAACCAGCTATCTGGAAAGCCCGCGCGACAAGGAGAGCTGGCAGCTTTACACAAGGGCGATTGACGCCAAGACCGGCGCCATCAAGTGGGACTACAAGCAGGTCCGCTCCAACCACTATGGTCCGGGTCTTTTGACCACCGAAGGCGGCATCGTCTTCTCGCCGGAACAGTTCGGCCAGGTTTCCGTGCTCGATGCCAAAACGGGGCGCTCGCTATGGCACTACAATACGGGCGATCTGATCACCGCTAGCCCGCTCACCTACAGTGTCGATGGCCGCCAATATCTGGCCATCGCGTCCGGCACCAACATCCTCACTTTCGGCCTGCCGGATCGGGTCACCACCGGGGAGAAGAAGCCATGAGGCGCCCTCTGATCACGGCTTTGCTGATCGGTCTTGTCGTTCCTCTGGCCATGCTGCCGGTTCAGGCGCAGCGCCGCGGGCCTCCCGCGGGTCCGCCCAATCCTTTCGCCGGCAACAGCCAGGCGATCGCGCAGGGAGAACAGAGTTACAATCAGAACTGCACGTCCTGCCATGGACCGAATGGCGGCGCCGGCGAGATCGGACCGGAGATCGTCCATAACCTGTCGGTGCCGCTCCGCGGCGAGTTGGACGACAACCAGATCCTGGATGTGATCCGCAATGGCGCGCCGGGTACGATCATGCCGGCTTGGAAGGGAAAGCTGGCGGATGACGACATTCTCAAGATTGGTGCCTTCCTCCATTCCCTGCGCGGCACGGCGATCGACAATCCGCTTGCGGGTAACGTCGCCCATGGTGAGGAGATTTTCTGGGGCAAGGGCCAGTGCGGCTCCTGCCATATGCTGGGCGGCAAGGGCGCGCTCAGGGGCCCCGATCTCACCAATGTCGCGGCCGAATACAAATCCAATCTCATCGTCGATGCGCTGACCAAGCCCAATCACCGTGTCTATGGCGATGGCGGGGTGCATTTGCGCGCCCTGCCGGCGATGGACACCTATGAGGCGGTTCATGTCACGCTCAGCAATGGCCGGACCGTCGACGGTGTGCTGCTGAACCAGGACAGCTATTCGCTGCAGCTGATGGGCGACGACAACCAGCTTCATTTGCTGGATCGCTCGCAGGTCAAGTTGATTGCGATCAAGCCGCCGCTGATGCCCACCGACTATGATAAGCGTCTCACCAAGGAGGAGTTTGCCGACCTAATGGCGTTCCTGACGCGGCAAGGACGCAAGGCGCCCGCTGCCGCAGCGGCGCCCAGGAATGCTGATCCGGACTGATCAACGGAGACGACCGAACAACAACAACAATCTTGGAAATAGGGGACAAACATGCGTGCGAATTCCAAATCCAGCGCTTCTGTGATCGCTCTGCTCGCCAGCTTGGCCAGCTCGCCAGTCTGGGCACAAGGTGCAAGTCCCGGAACGGAAACAGTCGTCGTCACGGGCTCGCGCACCATTTCGAATATCGCCAATTCTCCCACGCCCCTGACAACTCTCTCGGCCAGCGACCTGTCGCAGATGACGCCGACATCGGTTGCGGACGCGTTGGTCAAGATGCCGGTCTTTACGGGCTCCTCCTTCCCGCGCCAGGCCTATCAGAACCTGACCATCCTCAACCTGCGCAATTTCGGACCGAACCGGACCCTGGTCCTGATGGACGGCCACCGCGTGACCCCTTCGCTGCAGGACGGGACGGTTGGTATCGAAACCCTGCCCATGACCTTGATGACGCGGACCGACGTGGTGACGGGCGGTGCCTCCGCCGTCTACGGCTCCGATGCGGTCACCGGCGTGGTCAATTTCATTCTGGACAAGGCTTTCACCGGCGTAAAGCTGGATGTCAACGGCGGCATCTCGACCTATGGCGATGGCGCCAGCTTCAAGATCGATGCGGCGGCGGGGACAAGTCTGTTCGGCGGACGTGGGCATATCGAGGTCGCGGTGAGCAGCCGCAAACGCGACCTGGTGATGGACAATGCACGCCCTTATGGCTGGCAGCCCTGGGTGCAGACGGGCTCGGGCACGACCGCCAATCCCTATGTGGACACCATATTTGCTCAGCGCCCCACGGCTCCATTCGGCGGTGTGGTTACCGCTTGCGGCGGCTGTGCGGCCACTGGCTTCAATTTCTATACGTCCGGCGTGCTTTCGCCTTACAACCCGGGCCGGCTGACAGGGACGAGCAACGTCACGACGGCCGGCGACGGTGGCTGGAACAAATACGGCAGCGCGCTGAACGGAGTCCATGTCAACACGGGCTTTGGCCGGTTCAGCTATGACCTGGACGACAACACCACCTTCTATATCAATGCCACGGCCAGCGAGGCGGCCAACAAGACCCTGTATTTTCCCATTAAGATCGGGCCGGTGACCTTCGGCGGCCTCTACTACCGGAACAATCCGTTCCTGCCGGCGGCGACCCAGGCCCTGTTGGGCAATAACGGGACCAACCCGGCGTTTTTCGTACCGAGCACAGGCACCCAGGGAAACAATGGCGGCTCCAATGCCACCAACACTTTTGTCATGGGCAAGTTCCTGGATGGTGGACCGTCGCAGGAGCAGGGCGGGACTGGTGTTGACCGGCTGCTTTCAGTTGCGACAGGCCTGGACGGCAAATGGGGATCGTACAACTGGACTCTGTATTATTCGCACGGCCAAGCACGGCAGAATCAGGTCGTCACGGCCAACCAGGACTATCAGCATCTTTACGCGGCACAGGACGCTGTCCTGGCGCCTCCTGGCACGGGGCCCGGCGGCGTGACATCCAACGTCAGCAATTCGACGATCCAGTGCTATGCCGCGACCCAGGCTGCGACAGCGGCCGCGTACAAGAATTGCGTACCGCTGAATCCGTTCGGACCGGGCCCCCTGTCCATGGCCTCGTTCAACTATATCAACGCCAATACCGGTACCTATACGACCAACACAATGGACAATGTCGAAGCCAGCATCACCGGCAGCCCGTTCGATACCTGGGCCGGCCCGGTCACCGTGGCGCTGTCTGGGGAAGCGCGTTTCATGTCCCTGGACATCCTGGCCCTGGGCGAGAACAGAAGCGGTCTGGTTGACTGCACGGGCTTGCGCCTCTGCGATCCGACCGCGCTGCGCTGGCTCAGCGGCGGACAGTCAATGTCCGCTTCCAACGAGGTGGAAGAAGGGGCGATCGAAGCCAACATCCCCTTACTGAAAGACTCTCCGGTGGGCGACAGCCTGAATATTGACGTGGCCGGCCGCTACACCAACTACAGCACCTCGGGCGGGGTGGAGACCTGGAAGATCGGCCTGAACTACGGAGTCAACGATCTGCTGCGTTTCCGCAGCACCTGGTCGGTGGATATTCGTGCCCCCAATCTGTACGACCTGTTCCAGCCGACGACCACGTCTTCGGGCTCCGGCTATTTCGACATTCACACCTCGACCCAGAACAACACGCAGGTCGTCACCGGCGGTAACCCGAACCTCCAGCCGGAAATTGCCCGCACCTTCACCGCGGGCATGGTGCTGACGCCCGGCTTCTTCCCGGGATTCACCACGTCGCTCGACTACTACCAGGTGCGTCTGCATAACGCGGTGGGGCAGATTTCCGGCACCAACGTGTCCATCCAGAACCTCTGCAACGGCTCCGGCGGCACCTCGCCCTACTGCGCCCTGTATGTGCGGCCGCTTCCCTTCAGCGATACCTCGCCGGCGAACTATCCCACAAGGGTGTTCTCGAACACCCAGAATACCGCCCTTGTGGAGATCCAGGGCTTTGACCTGGAAGCGAACTATGCCTTCGACATACTCGGGGGAAATTGGAACGCCCGTGTGCTGGCGAACTACCAGCCGGTGAACCAGAACCAGGCCTATCCCGGCGCGCCGTTCACCTTCACATCAGTGCCGCCCAATGGCGATTTGATCGCCAAGACCCATATCAACACGTCGCTGTCCTACACCTTGGACAAATGGACCTTCGCAGTGCAGGACCGCTGGCTTGGAAAATACAGCAAGGTCACGACGGCGGGCGTGCCGCAGGTCTATGTCGACCCGTGGATCCGCGCGAAGAACTATGTCGACGTCGACCTGGAGCGGGATTTCGAGACGGGCGGCTTCGACATGACCGGCTACTTCAATGTCCAGAACGTTTTCAATGCCAAGGGTCAAGTCTATGAGAATAGTGCGGTGCAGGGCATCCACTATCCGATCCCGTCCGAGGAAGACATCATGGGTCGTTACTTCACGCTGGGCATACGGGCGAGGCTGTAAGCCGGCTTCGCGGGCTTGATGGCGGGCGGGTTTTCCAAGCCGGAGCTGACAGGTTCGTTGCCTGTCGGCTCCAGTTTGCTCTTGATGTCACCTCGGGCGGCCCGACCCGTGCGGATGTGAGCCGGAAGAACTGTTGCTACGGACCCGAGTCCAGTTTGGCCTTCAGCTCTGCGGCCGTGCCCTGAAAGCCATAAGCGCCGGGAGAGCGTTGCTGGAATTTCCTGGCGCTGGCCAGGCCGCCAGCCAGGACGGGATCGAAGCCGGCATCGCGCACCAGCGCTTGCGCCATCTGAACCGCCTGGGGATCGTCACCCGCGATCGGGATCCCCATCTTGGGATCAGGGCGGTTTGACTGACTCTCGAAGGCATTGGCGCCCATGCTGTTGAAGGCGCGCACCAGCCGGGTGCCGGCGAGATATTTCTGCGAGGTAAGACCAATGCCATTGGTGTCTGCCTCCTTGGTGATGGTATCGCCGTCGCGCGTGGGCACCGCGTTGGTGGCGTCAAGCATGATCTTGCCCTTTAGCGCATCCTTGTAGTCGGCCCCGATCTGGGGGAGTGCCGCATAAGGCACCGCAATGAACAGCGCGTCGCCATAAGCGATGGCCTGGGCGACCGTGCCGGCATGGGCGAGAGGTCCCAGTTTGGCCACCAGATCTTTCAATTCGTCCGGGTTGCGTGAGGAAAACATCACTGGGTGTCCGGCCTTGACCCACAATCCCCCGACGGAGGCGCCGATATTGCCGGCGCCGATAATGCCAATGCGCGACTTGGCTTGGGCAACGGCGCCGGTACTCAACAGTGCCGTACCAGCCGCGGCGGCGAGCGCGGCTCTGCGGGTCAATTTAGACTGCATGATGGCCTCCCTGCTTTTTCCAAGCCTATCTGCTTATCGACGTTTCGCAACTGCGTCCCGGACCTTGATTTCATTGAGAAATTTCATCTGACGCGCCCTGGGTCGCGGTTGGAGAGTAAGCCGGCTTGCGCTAGCTTCGCCGTCCAGGTGCAGGCACGGGGAGAAACGCGCATGAGAACGCTCACCATGAGGCATACCCTGTTCGCGGCGGGATTTGCCGCGCTCGCCGCGTCGATGCCGGTGCGGGCGCAAGTCGCCGGCTCCGATCATCTCCCGACATCCGGCGGTACGCTCGACATCGCGCCGATCCACCATGCCAGCCTGATGCTCACATACAAGGGCGAGCATATTCTGATTGACCCGGCGCCGCTGGACGGCGCCAAAGGCGATGCAGTGACGGCGCCATACAAGGCAATGCCGCAGCCGGATTTCATTCTTATCACCCATGTCCATGGCGATCATTTCAATGCTCCAATCCTGCAGGCCGTGGCGAGTCCCAAGACAGTTATCATCGCGCCCCAGAATGTCCGCGATGCGATGCCGTCCGACCTTCAGGCCAAGACAAAGGTGATGAAGAACGGCGAGAAAGGCGCGCTGGGCGCGGTGCCGGTGGAAGCCGTGGCAATGTACAACATCACGCCGGCGCGGCTGAACTTCCACCCCAAGGGCGTTGGCAACGGCTATGTCATGACATTCGGTGACAAGCGGGTCTATGTCGCCGGCGATACCGAGGAGACGCCCGAGCTGGAGCACCTGACGAATATCGACCTCGCTTTTATTCCGGCGAACCTGCCGTATACGCAGGACGTCGCGGCGGCAGCCAAATGGGTGAAGGATTTCAAGCCGAAAATGGTGTTTCCCTACCATTATCGCAATGGTGACGGTGCCACCAGCGACATGGCTGCCTTCTCCACCGCGGTCGGCAATGCCAGCCTGGTGAGATTGCGAAAGTGGTATTGAACGGCGGCAGCAGTCTTAAGGCGTCACGTTTCGCTTCCAGCGCGGGCGTGGATCACTCTGCAATCTAGATCTGCTGGCGAAACTGCGCGCCTGAATTCTTCTGCACCAGAATGGAGCTTCGCCCCCCCGCGGGCAGCGCCGTTGCGGTCGCCGAAGCAGCGCGCGCGTGTTGGCATTAAACTTATTTAAAAAATGCAATCAAGTTTACGCGCGCTTCACCTGGAGTCTTGGGAGAGTGCGCTAGCAAACGAGCAAGCCCCATCGCATTGTGAGAGCCTTATGGTGGTGAAGTTTGACATCCGAAAATGACAACTGGGAGTTTCGGCCCTTAGTTGCTTCAGGATGGAATGATCAAAAATGGTATACACACAAGTGGGCGCGAAACGAATTGCGCTGAGGCTCGCGGTCATGGCGGGATTGCTCTCAAGCACAGGGCAGGGTTCTGCTGCTGAGCCAACAAATCATTCCTGGCAACAGCTTCAAATGCCAACCGCCGCGCAGGTGGCGTCAGTCTGGAACGACGCGCCTGCTGAATATGGTCCCGAGCCCTATTACGGAATGGGCGGACCCGTGACGATCGATGTGATCCGGCGCGATCTCGACACCATGAAGTCACTGGGATGGCGCGCCGTAACCGTTCAATACGGCGCAGGCGGCGGCTTCGATTACATGTCGCCACAATATCTCAAGCTGTTCCGCCAACTGGTCCTGGAAGCCAAAAAGCGGGGCATGAAAATATGGATCGTGGATGATGCGGGATATCCTTCGGGTTTCGCCGGAGGAAAATTTACCAGCGAGCATCCCGAATTGAGAATGCAGATCCTGATGGCGGCGAAGACCATTGCTGTCTCAGGCGGACAATCGATCGACGAACAGGTTCCCGCGGACACGGTGGCGGTCAGCGCCATTTCCGGTCTTTCCGGGAATGCCGTGACCTTGCCCGTGACGGGGAGCCGCGTGCACTGGACGGCACCGGCAGGAAACTGGACGGTGATATTTGTCTCTCACGCGTTCCGCACGTCACCAACACGCTCGGAGACCAATCCTACTCACGCCAAGGACGAAAGTCAGTCTCTCGAAGACTATCTGGATCCGGCGGCGACGCAGCAATATCTGGATTTCACCCACAACGCCTACAAAAAGGTGGTTGGAGATGAATTCGGCAAGACGATCCTGGGATTCCGCGGCGACGAGCCCGACTATACGATCAGCGGCCTGCCCTGGACGCCGCGGTTTTTCGATACCTTTCAGAAGATGAAAGGGTACGACATCCGGCCTTATCTGGCTGTGTTCCTGCAACCGCGCGGGCCTGAGACACGCCTCACCCCGGCACAGACTGGCGCAAAGGCTGATTTCTATGATGTTTTCGCCCAGATGTTCGAGGACGGTTTCTTCAAGCCCCAAGCCGTCTGGTGCGCGCAGAACAATATGGAATACCAGCTTCATATCAATCACGAGGAGCAGGAGCTCCACCTTGTCCAAAGCGAGGGCGATTTCTTCCGGGCCATGCGCGACGTTCAGATCCCCGGAATCGACACGATATGGCACCAGATCTGGACCGATACGGTGTCGGATTTTCCGCGACTCGCGTCTTCGGTGAGCCATGTTTACGGGCATCCCCGTTCCCTCACCGAAAGTTTTGCCGCCTACCGGCCCGAGCCCGACGTCGATATGGCCCGCTACATCATCAATGAGCAGTTCGTCCGCGGCATCAATCTTGTCGAGACCATGCATTACCCAGCGAGTTCGAGGCCGCGCGGAGGCCCCGCGGCCTTCATGAAGGACCCGGGCTGGCCGAACCTGATGGCTTACACGCGACGGGTCTCCTATCTGCTGTCGATGGGCCGTCCCGCAGCCGATGTGGCGCTACTGCTGCCGACCGCCTCGCTCTGGATGCAGGATGCCGATGCGGACAACGCCTTCGTTTCCAGCGAGCGGCTGCTGTCGGAACGCCAGATCGATTTCGATATCGTAACGGAAGACGCGATCGATGAAACCCTCAAGGCGGGACCCGGAACGCTGGAGAGCGCCAGCGGCAACCGTTATCGCGCGATGATCGTGCCGAATGCGAAGGTTCTGTCACGCGCCACGGTCGAGAAGCTTCGGAAATTCTCCGAGGGCGGCGGCCATGTGCTGTTTATCACAGGAACGCCCAGCTTCATAGCCGACAAAACCTACCTCAACGAGGTCCAGGCCCAGCCCTCGGACTTCAGTTGGGCAACATTGGCGCCCGATACCCTGGCCACAGTGCCCGTTCCGCCCGCATACCCCATTCCGAGCGCTCCGGCTCCGCTTAATCCCCCGCCGCGACTGGTTGCAGCCCTGGACGCCGCCGTCGGCGCGCGGGCTGTGACGCTCGCCACGCCGGACACGGCGCTGCGGGTCATGCAGCGCAGGTTCAAGGACGCCAATGTGGTGATGGTGTTCAACGAAAGCGATCATGCGGTGAAAAACAGTCTTCGCCACAGCCTTGGAAAGCTGGTGGAACGATGGGACGCGCAGACGGGGAAGGTCGAACCGCTGACCGGTGGGGCCGGCCACATTACGCTCGATTTGAAGCCGTACGAGGCCGCTTTCTACATCGTCAAGGATTGAGCGACAGGGCAGGGCGCCAGATCCTGTCTGGCGGCCTGCCCTTCGCGTTTAAAGGATCTTGTTGTCGGCGCGGGCGATCGCCGCGTCGGCGGTGGCCCGGCTCCATGCCACGCGAAAATCAGCTGTGTTTCCGAGAGAGAAGGCCGGCCCCGGTGCAGTGACGGCAAAGAAATCGGCGCGCGTCACATCCTCGAGCTGGAAAGCGGGCCTGGCATCGGCCGCCAACGGGCGGACCTCGGTGTGACTGACTTCCAGCCCCCGTACATGGCGGAAATAAAAGCCATGCGCGGGCGTGGGGCCAAACATGTTCGGCTCCGGATACTTGTTTTCATTTTCAGGCACCGAGGGGACCTTCTGGCCGCCGCCGGCATGGTCGATAAAGACGTTTGAGATCTTCAAGTCCTCGATCGCATGACCCGGGATCCCACTCACAATCGATGAGAAGCGGGAATCGCAGTTATGCGCGTTGATGTTGCTGATCAGGACGCGCCGCAGGGAGCCGACCTTCGTGGTTGTGGCCGGGCCGCGCAGCCGGGCTCCAAGCCGCAGGAAAAGCGGGCCGGAGACGAGGTCCCGCATCGTGATGTTGGTCACGGTTACGTCCTCCAATATCGCGCCATCCACCGTTTCCAGTGCCAGCCCCTGGCAGCCTTCAAAAGTGCAATTCGAGATCGCCGTGTTGAGAAAGCCGCCGTTGGATTCGGTGCCGAGCTTTATACGGCCCGTGAAGAAGGCGTAGTTGTGATCAGTGATCAGCTTGTAGCTGCCGTCCAGCAGGCTGCCCAGTTCCCAGCAGCCGGATACATAGCAGTTGGTTATCGTGATGTTCTTGCAGGGGCGGCTATAGCCCAGGGCCAGGCTCGACTTCGGCACGATGGCATCGTCCCAGGGGGCGTTCACGGCGCAGTTCGAGACGCGCACATTCTGGCAACAGTCGATGTCGATACCGTCGCGATCGGTGTCGATGGTGAGGCCGTCGATGATCAGATTGTCGACGCCCGTCAGCAGCAGGCCAAAGTGACCGCCCTTGAGAATGGAGAAATCCGTCAGATGCACGTTGCAGCAATTCTTCAGGGCGATGGCTTTGTTTCCGACGCCGGCCTGTTCGGCCTTGAAGACATTCCCCAAGGTGCGGACGTTGCGCCCGTGACTGAGGCCGCGGCCCCAGATCAGCCCAGGCCCGGTGATGGACACATCGTGCAGGTCTTCGCCCCAGATCAGGGAATTGCGCCAATGGTTGTGTCCATAGTCCTGATAAGGCGTCCAGGCGGTGTCGGGCTCCGCGGCATCGTAGGCGCCGCCCATATAGCCCGTTGTCTGGCCCGGTGCGGGAGAATCGGCCGCGATGATGGTCGCACCCTGCTGCAGTACCAAATGCACCTGGCTCTTCAGCCGGATGCTGAAACACAGATAATTCCCTGGTGGTACGACGACGGTACCGCCGCCGCCCGCGGCAGCTGCATCTATCGCGGCGCGCATGGATGCGGTGTCCAGAGTTTTGCCGTCGCCGGCCGCGCCAAAATCGCGAACATCATAGAAAGCCCGAACCGCATGCGCAGGTGCGGCCGCGGCCGATTTGCCTGCAACCCCAACCGCGGCGAGCCCAAGGCCGGACGACAGCAGGACATTGCGGCGGTGTGTTTCAAAACGCATGACGAGGGCTCCCGAGTGAATTCGCGACTGAGGCGCGATTAATCACAAACGGTGCCGGTATCGCCAAGGAAGAATTGGCGCACCGGTATACAGAACAAATTTGGTTGCCCCGGCATATGCAGTTTCCGAATGTTGCCACTGCTCGAATGTATGACGAATTTTTTAGAGGGATATTGCCTGCTCATCCGTCTCTCGTCGAAGAAGCCGTAAGAAACGATGGCGGAATAGTCAGCGCGACAACATTTGAGTGATAAACACGCGCTGCGCGGGCGATTTCTAAAATGCTGGTAATCCTGGGACATGTTTCTGATGTTTTCGAAATGAATATCGTATACCGACATAAATCCGTCTCTCAGTATGCGACGGAACCAACAGCACTTTGAGTTTATGTCTGTTGTGAAGAATTTGCTGTCGCGGCATGACTGCGCCCCATTGCAAAAACGACGGCCGCTGGCCGGTTAACAAGGGGAAATCGAATGCAAGTTACGCCGGCTGCGCGAGTGCGCACCCTATTGATGAGTGGCATATCCTGGACTGCCATCGTGCTGATGGCCGCTTCACCGGCGCTGGCCCAGCAGGCAAATCCGCAGGCAAGCGACTCCGTGGAAGCGGTCACTGTCACCGGCACCTTGCTGAAAGGCACAGCTCCGATCGGTGCGCATGTTGTCGGCGTCTCCACCGACGACATCAAGGCGACCGGCGCCATCACCACCAATGAAGTGCTGTCCAACGTTCCCCAGATCAACAGCCTGTTCAACACCGCGCCCATCACCGCGACGGCAGGTGTGGGCCACGATACGCAGCCCAAGCCCATTCTGCGCAATCTGAACAGCGCCGGCGGCGCCGCCACCCTTGTCATGGTGGACGGTCACAACCTGGTCGGCGACGGCGTGCTGGCCACGACACCCGATCCCACGGCCATACCCGCCATGGTCCTGCAGCGGGTCGATGTGGTGCTGGACGGCGGCTCGTCCATCTATGGCTCGAATGCCATTGCGGGCATCATCAACCTGATCACCCGCAAGGACTTTGAGGGTTTCCAGGCACAAACCCAGCTCGGAACGACCACCGCTGGCAACTACAACACCATCGAAGCGGGCTTCATGGCCGGCCACAATTGGGGCTCCGGCGGCGCCTATATCGCATACGAATACCGCTACAATTCCTATCAATACGCCTCCGACCGTGCCTACCCCCGCCAGAATTTGATACCGCTCGGTGGGACGACGGATCAGCGCTCGTCAAACTGCGATTTGGCGAACATCACCATCGGTTCCACGGTGTATCATCAGACGACCAGCGCGGTAGCCAATGCACCCGGCGCTCTGGCCGCATCGGTGGCGCCTGGCGTCAACAAGTGCGACACGACCTTCCTGGGAAGCACGCCATTCCCGCAGGATGCCCAGCACTCCCTCTTCGCGTCACTTCATCAGGAAATCACCGACGACATCACCTTCTCGCTGACGGCCAATTATTCGCGGCACAATACGACCGGTCTGGCTTACGCGTTGGGTGGTTCGGGAACCATCACGAACGCCAATCCATACTTCCAGCGCATCGGGACGGAGACATCCCAGACCGTCGCGTTCAGCCTGGAGCCGGCGTTCGGAGCGCATGTCGCCAATACCGATCAACTTGAGAAATTCTACGTTGCCCCGGATCTGGATTTTAAGTTCGGCAAAGACTGGGACCTGGACGTGCTGGGCAATTATGGGCGTTCCAGCATCTACCAACTTTCGCCTTCCTTGAATGCCGTTCAGCTCGCTGCCAACCTTCAGAGCTCAAGCCCCACTTTCGCGCTCGATCCGTACAATCTGAACCTGACCAACGGCGCCGTGCTGCAGCAGCTGCAGAATTTCGGTACCACCGCCGTTTCAACGCAGGAGCTTGCTCAGGCCAGAGCCATCGCCAACGGCTCGCTGTTCCATCTCCCGGGCGGCGATGTCAAAGTGGCGCTTGGTACGCAGTATGACTACGAGACGTTGCGTGCATCCAACGTCAATGGTCCCTTGGGCCAGCGCGGCGGCACGGCGGTGCCGGGCGGCCTGGTGGTGCAGGCCGATGTCCATCGGGATATCGATTCGCTGTTCGGCGAAATCAATGTTCCGATTGTCGGCAGCGACAACGAGCTGCCGTTCGTCCATTCACTCGCTCTGGACGTGTCCGCCCGTTATGACCATTACAGCGATGTCGGCGACACCAAGAATCCGAAGATCGGCATCACCTACGAGCCTATCGCCGGATTGAAACTGAATGGCAATATCGGCACGTCCTTCAACGCGCCCTCAATGGCCGACAAGCAGGGCGCCACGGATACCCGCGTGCTCCTGCAGCAGCCTCCGGGCAATCCGGTGCCGGGTGTAGCGGTGCCGGCGGGCAATGTGGGCTTCCTGATCGCGGGTGGCAGCCCCGATCTTCAGAGCCAGACGGCGCATACCTGGTCCACCGGCTTCGACTACGCCCCGGATTGGCTCAACGGCCTGGATCTGAGCCTGACCTACTGGCACGTCTCGCTCTACAACGTGATCGCGCAGGCTCCGTACAAGACGACCCAGATGTACACGATACCGGCCTATTCGCCTTATTATATCCTGTTCCCGACGCAGGCTCAGTTGACCGCGGCCACCGCGGGTATCGTCCAGGCCGGCTTTCCGGGTTACGCGCCCTATTACGATGGCAGCCTGGGAACGGGGGTCTACACGCTGCTCGATGCCCGCCGTCACAATCTGGGCAATGTGTACGATGAAGGTCTGGACTTCGCTGTAAATTACGCGCTTCCCACCGACTTTGGCGACGTGGAATTCGGCGTGGCGGGGTCCGATTACACCCTCAGCGATACACGGGCATTCGCCGGTGCGTCCCTGATCGACCAGCTGGTGGCCAATACGAGTCCCTACAACTTCTCAGCCCATATCGGCGGCACGATGGGCGCCTTTACCGCGCGTGTGACGTGGAATTACAGCGCTGGCTATACCTCTACGACGACCGCCGGACAGACTCATATCGGCGCATTTGGTCCGGTGAATCTTTATGCGAGCTATGATCTTTCCGATCTGGCGCATTACCTGAACAACGCGACGATTGGCATCAATGTCAACAATCTGTTCGACGTAGATCCGCCATTCGCCAACAATACGACGGGTGGTACGGCAAATGGATCCACATTGGGTCGATTTGTAGAATTCAATCTGTCAAAGAAGTTCTAGCCTGACGCTCGCGGCGCGTTCTTGGGGTGTCGCGGATCTGTAGAAAAACGCAGGCTTGTAATACTTACGCCGCCATTGGTCCCCTTTTGGTGGTTCTTGGGAGGGCTTTTATGCCCTCCCATTTTTTTATTGGCTGCGCTTTGTTCCCCGAGGCTTAGAATTTAAATGCGCCCGCCTAGGGCATCAGACCATCGCCGGCGCAAGGGCCAGCATCAAAAAGATGGCCGGCACCGCATAGGCATATTTGCGGTGGTTCAGCAGTGATACGATCGCGACGAAAAGCACCATGGCGCCCAGGATGCCGCCCCAGATGCGGGTCTCTGGGATCGCGAGGAACAGGGCGGTCAGCCCCTGTATGAGGCCCACGACGTAGTGGAACCCGCGCGGATAATCCCACCGCCGATAAAGCCGCAATAAAAAGCCCGGTCCCGCTAGATTCAGCAGCGAGCCCAGCCCAAACAGCAGGCTCAGCAGCAGAGCAAGATCGGATCCCAGATCGGACAGCGTCATTTCAGACATGGTGGTGCACCTTTTCGGTGTGGGTGACGCGCTTTTCCAGCGCGCGGAGCAGGACATAGAAGACCGGAGTGAGGAACAGCCCGAAGAAGGTCACGCCCAGCATGCCGAAGAAGACGGCGATGCCCATGGCGTGGCGCATCTCGGCGCCCGCGCCTGAGGAAAGCACCAATGGCACGACGCCCATGATGAAGGCGAAGCTGGTCATCAGGATCGGCCGCAGCCGCAGCCGCGCGGCATGGATCGCGGCCCGAACGGTTTCTTCGCCCTGGATTTCCAGTTCGCGGGCGAATTCCACGATCAGGATGGCATTCTTGCAGGCCAGGCCGATCAGCACGAACAGGCCGATCTGGGTGAAGATGTTGTTGTCGCCGCCCGTCAGCCATACGCCAGTGATGGCGCTGAACAGGCACATGGGCACGATCAGGATGATCGCCAGCGGCAGGAACAGGCTTTCATACTGGGCAGCCAGAACCAGGAAGACCAGCAGCACACAGAGCGGGAAGACCAGAAGGGCGGTGTTGCCGGCCAGGATCTGCTGATAGGTCAGATCGGTCCATTCGTAGCGCATGCCCTTGGGCAGGGTCTCGTCCAGGATCTTGGTCATGGCGGCCTGGGCCTGGCCGGTGGAATAGCCGGGGGCAGGGCCGCCGTTCAGATCCGCGGCGCGGAAACCATTATAGCGCATGGCGGTGTCGGGGCCGGTGGTCTCGCTCACATGGACCATCGCGCCAAGCGGCACCATCGTGCTCTGATTGTTGCGAACCTTGAGCTGCGCAATGTCTTCCGGCCGCGAGCGGAAGGGCGTGTCGGCCTGGGCAATCACTTCATAGGTGCGGCCAAAGCGGTTGAAGTCATTGACATAGATCGAGCCCAGATAGGTCTGCATGGTGTCGAAGACGTCCTGCACATCGACGCCCAGTTGCTGGGCCTTGGTGCGGTCCAGGCGGGCGAAAAGCTGCGGCACGCCGATGGAGAAGTTGGAGAAGACGCCCTGAAGGGCAGGCTCCTTGGCCGCTTTCATCTGGATCTGCGCCATCACCTTGGCCAGAGCTGCATCGCCCAGGTCGGTACGGTCCTCGATCTGCAGTTTGAAGCCGCCGATTGTGCCCAGGCCCTGCACGGGTGGGGGTGGGAAGATGGCGATGATGGCGTCGTTGATGCCGGCGAACTTGGCCTGAAGGCGCTGCGCCACCGCCATGCCGGAATCTGCCGGGCCGCGCTGGTCAAACGGTTTCAAGGTTTCGAACACGATGCCGGCAGACGGGCTATTGATGAAACCGTTGATGGAAAGGCCGGGGAAGGCGACCGCACCTTCCACCGCGGGGTCCTTCAGGGCGATGTCCGACATCTGGCGGATCACTTTCTCGGTGCGATCCAGGGTTGCGCCCTGCGGCAGCTGCGCGAAGCTGACCAGATATTGCTTGTCCTGCAGCGGCACGAAACCGGGCGGCACCAGCCGGAACAGGAAGACGGTGCTGGCCAGCAGCCCGCCATAGACGACCAACGCCAGTGCCCGGCGCGAGAGGACACCACCAACGCCCTTGCCATAACCTTCCGAGCCGCGATGGAAGAGGCGGTTGAAGCCCCGGAAGAAGCCGCCCAACACCTTTTCCATGCCGCGGGCGAGAACGTCCTTGGGCGCGCCATGGCCCCTGAGCAGCAGGGCCGACAGGGCAGGCGACAGGGTCAGCGAATTGAAAGCCGAAATGACGGTGGAAAAGGCGATGGTCAGCGCGAACTGGCGATAGAACTCGCCGGTCAGGCCGCTGATGAAGGCGATCGGCACGAACACCGCGCACAGCACCAGCGCGATGGCGATGATGGGGCCGGTCACTTCCGACATGGCCTTCAAGGTCGCCTCGCGCGGGGCAAGGCCCGCTTCGATGTTGCGCTCCACATTCTCGACCACCACGATGGCGTCATCGACCACGATGCCGATGGCCAGCACCAGCCCGAACAGTGACAGGTTGTTGATCGAGAAACCGAACAGGTGCATCGCCCCGAAGGTGCCGATGATGGAGACCGGCACGGCCAGCAGCGGGATGACGGAGGCCCGCCAGGTCTGCAGGAACAGGATCACCACCAGAACCACCAGGAGCACCGCTTCCAGCAGTGTGTGCACCACCGCCTTGATCGAATCCCGCACGAAGACGGTGGGGTCGTAGACGATGGAATAATCCAGTCCTTCCGGGAAATTCTTCTTCAGCTCTGCCATGGTGGCGCGCACCCGGTCGGAAATCTGGATGGCGTTGGAGCCCGGCGCCTGGAAGATCGGAATGGCTACCGCCTGCCGATTGTTCAGCAGCGAGCGCAGGCCGTACTGCGACGCATCGATTTCCACGCGCGCCACATCGCCTAAGCGCGTGACCACGCCCCCTTCATTTTTGATCACGATCTGGCGAAATTGCTCCGGATCGCTGAGCCGGCCTTCGACCGTGATGGGAAGCTGGAGCTGGCTCTTGGTGCCATATGGCGGGCCGTTGATGACGCCGGCCGCGACCTGGACATTTTGCTTGCGCACGGCGGCAACCACATCGCCGGCCGAAAGGCCCAGTTCGGCGATGCGCTGGGGATTGAGCCAGATGCGCATGGCGTAGTCGCCGCTGCCGAACATCTGGACATTGCCCACGCCCTCGATCTTGGCAAGCTGGTCCTTGACGTTCAGCACCGCATAGTTGCGCAGGTAAAGCATGTCATAGCGGCCGCTGGGCGAATTGAGATGCACCACCATGGTCAGGTCGGGCGAGCTCTTGACCGTGGTGACGCCCAGTGCGCGGGTGACCTCGGGAAGGCGCGGCAGCGCCTGGTTCACCCGGTTCTGCACCAACTGGGTGGCGAGGTCCGGGTCGACGCCCAGCTTGAAAGTGACCGTCAGGGTCAGGGTGCCGTCGCTGGCCGCCGAGGAGCCCATATAAAGCATGCCCTCGGTGCCATTGATCTGTTCCTCCAGCGGCGTCGCCACGGTCTCGGCGATGGTCTGGGGATTGGCGCCGGGGAATTGCGCCGTGACCACCACTGAAGGCGGCACTACCTCGGGATACTCCGAGATGGGCAGCTGGGTCATCGCGATCAGGCCGGCCAGGAAGATGACGACCGAGATCACGCCGGCGAAGATGGGCCGGTCGATGAAGAATTTGGACAGATTCATGGCTTTTGCGCCCCTCGCGCGGTGCCGTTAGTTGCGTGCGGTCTGCACACCATGCGGCGCGACGGCCGCGCCAGGCGCCAGTTTCTGCAGCCCGTCCAGAATCACGCGGTCACCGGGTTTGAGCCCGGACGTCACCACCCGTTCGCCATCCATGGTGGTACCCAGGGCGACCTCGCGATATTCGGCCTTGTCGCCCGCGCCCACGACATAGACGAAGCGTTTGCTCTGGTCGTTGCCGATGGCGGTCTCCGGCACCAGCAAGCTATTGGGCAAGACGCCGCTTCCCATCCGCACCGAGACGAACATGCCCGCTACCAGCGAACCGTCTTGGTTGGCGAAGCGGGCGCGGGCGCGGACCGTGCCGGACCCGGAATTGATATGATTGTCGAAGCTTTCGATGGCGCCGCGATAAACCTTGGCCTGAGCGTCGCCCTGCACGGTCAGGTCGACGGGAATGGCCTGCTGCTTGTTGGCGCCGTGCTGGCGCAGGATGTTGAGATAGGTCTGTTCGTCCACCTCGAAATCGGCATAGACGCCGTCATCCGATACGATGGAGGTCAGCAGTTGCGGCGCCACGGTCGAAGAGCCGACCAAATTGCCCACTGTGATCTCGGCCCGGCTGATGCGGCCTGAAATGGGCGCCTTGATGAAGGCATGGTCCACATCGACCTGCGTCGAGGCGAGCGCCGCCTGCGCCGATTTCACCGCGGCCTGCGCCACATCGTCGGCGGTCACACGCTGATCATAGGATTCCTGCGCCAGAGCCTGCGCCTTGATCAGCCTTTCGCCGCGCTCACGCTCGATCCGGGTCAGCCGCGCATTGTTGGTGGCGCTGGCCAGATCCGCGGCAGCCTTGGCTGCGGCTGCCTGGTAGGGGCGGGGATCGATGACAAACAGGATGTCGCCGGCTTTGACCTCCTGGCCGTCCTTGAAACGGATCTCGGTGATGCGGCCGGCCACCTGCGGGCGGATTTCGGCATAGTCTACCGCATTGATGCGCCCGGAGAATTGGGCGAAGGGCCGGACCGTCTGGGATTTGAGGGTTTCCACCGAAACAGGCGCTGCGGCCGGCGCGTTCCCGGGCGCAGCCTGCCCGGCGCTGGCGCTGTGATAGAGGCCATAGCCCCCACCCAGCAGCAGGATCAGGGCCGCGCCAGTGGCCTGGCGGCGCAGCCTTTTTGCCGGCAAATCTGCGTTTTGACGAAGGAATTGCTGGGCTTCGGCGACGTTGAAGTAAGTCATGAGCTACCCCGGATATCTGTAATGATCGGTACAGATATTCCGGTGGACTTCCGCCGTCAAGGGAATTATATAGCAGACAGTACAAAAAAGGAAACGCCATGCGGACGGGCCGCCCACGGTCTTTTTGCAAGGATGAAGCGCTTGATCGAGCGATGACGGTCTTTTGGCGCCAGGGTTACGAGGGCGCCTCGATGGCCGATCTGACCAAGGCCATGGGCATCAATCCGCCCAGCCTTTATGCCTGTTTTGGCAGCAAGGAAGGTCTCTTCAAGGCCGTGCTGGAACGCTACGACCAGCGGCGGGCGGACTTTATGGCCAGCATCCTGGAAGCGCCTTCCGCTGCGGAGGTCGCCGAGGCTTATCTTATGGGCGTGGCGGGCTTTGCTTCCGATACCAGCGGCCGCAATCCGCCCGGCTGCCTGATGGTGCAGGGCGGGCTGTCCTGCTGCGATACGGTGATTCCGGACACGCTGGCCCGCCACCGCGCGGAAAAGGAAGCGATGCTCCGCGCCCGTTTCGAAAAGGCGAAAAAGAGCGGCGACTTGCCCAAGGCAAGCGATCCCGCGGCGCTGGCGAGATACCTGATGGTGATGGCCAATGGCATCAGTGTGCAGGCCGCGGCCGGCGCCTCGTTGAAGGAATTGCGCGAGGTCGCCGCTATCGCGCTGGCCAATTGGCCCGCGATGGTGGCCGCCAAAGAGAAGGCCGGTCCTCAAAAAGCGCTGGTTTGATCCGGCTAAAGGCGCATTAGTGGTCGTGATTTCAACGGCTTATCTACCGCCTCATCTGGCCGACTGCCGTGACACTCTTTTGCCCGGCTCCTCGAAGCTCTCCCGAGAGGTTTGACGGTCGTTTCAACTCGGCTTCATATTTTGCCGCGCCGTCGCGCTTCTGAGTGCCGGGGGAACATCGGGATATCGATGGCTGGGGCCGAACATGGAATTTGATCAGGTCGTGGCCCCACTGGGGAAGGATGTTTTTCTTTCCGATCACTGGGAGAAATCCTGGCTGCATCTGCCGGGCGCGGCTGGCCGGTTTGCCGATCTTCTGAGCTGGGACGATCTTGGCGAGATTCTGGAAAATACCCGGCTGGCGCCGCCGCATATCCGTCTGTCCAAGGATGGCCAGACCATAGAGCCGGAACGCTATGTCTACACACCGCCCGGCGCGGGAAACCTGCCGCGTGTGGATTCGGGCCGGCTGGTGGCGCTGCTGGCGGAAGGGGCGACCCTGGTTCTGCAGGGCGTGGAAGAGGTCGCGCCCAGGATACGGGCGCTTTCACATTCCTTCCGCGATGCGCTGTCAGCGCGCAACCACGTCAATCTCTATGCCGGCTGGCGCAGTGAGAACGGCTTTGATCTGCATTGGGACCCCCATGAAGTGATGGTGCTGCAGCTGCATGGCCGCAAACGCTGGCAGATCTTCGGCCCAACCCAGGAGCAGCCGCTCGATGTCGGCGCACCACCCAAGCCCACCGGTTCGCCGGTGTGGGATGGTCTGCTGAATTCGGGTGATGTTCTCTATTTGCCGCGGGGTTGGTGGCACGTCGCCCATCCCGTCAATGAACCGAGTATGCATCTGACATTCGGCATCGCGCCGATGCACGGGCTCAATCTGCTCAACTGGATGGTGACGAAGCTGCGGGGGGAGGTGCATTTACGCCGCAATTTGCCCATGCTTCAGGACATCGCTGCCAGACAGGCCTATATGGCGCAGCTGCGCGCCGTCGTCGCGCAAGCGCTGGGCGATGGGGCGATCGAGGATTTTTTGCGTGATGCAGGCGATCACACGCATGGCCGCGCCCCGATCCGGTTGCCGCAGGCGCCTTATGACCAGGCCATGCCGCTGCAAGACGAAAGCCTGGTCCGCCTGGCGTCATCGCCTCGGCTGCTTCTGAAAGTTGAGGCGGACAAGGTGTCATTCAACGCTTACGGGAAGAATTACAGCGTGCCGCTTTACGTCAAACCGGCGCTGGAGCTGCTGAGGGATGACCGTGCCATACCACTCGCCGAATTGTGCGCCGCAGTGAATGGAGATGTCGCCATGGCCAATTTGAGGCGGGGGTTGGCGGTGCTGGCATCTGCCGGCGTCGTGCTGGTCGAAGGATGACTGGCTGAAGCTTCCCGACCATTATCCATCCGAGGAGATGAAAAATCATGATGAATGCGTCATGGAAGGCTATTTGTCCGACAAATTATTGACGCCTGTGGATGAACCCGATATGAGCGATCAGGTGTAAATGCCGCTCCAGCAGGCGCGGCGAGGCGGGTTTTGATAACAATATCAATGCGCTTCCGGCCAGGCTTCGATTGACGACATCCGGCGCAGTCTGGAGCGTAATGTTCTTGCAGGCGCGTTTATCGTGTGCAAATTGTAGTTTTCAAGGGCGTTAAGCGATCGCATTGTGAAAAAATCAACATCATCCAACCTGCGAATACCCGGAGTGATCGCACGAGATCTCGGGGTCAAGATCGTATCGGGCATGTTGCGGCCCGGCAGCATTTTGGACGGGGAGGTTGAAGCCAGCGATCAGCGCAAAGTCTCCCGCTCCGCTTATCGCGAGGCCGTTCGCATCCTGGTTGCAAAAGGTCTGGTTCATTCCAAGCCCAAGGCCGGCACCAGGGTCAATGACCGATCCGCCTGGCATCTGCTTGACCCCGACGTGTTGTCGTGGATTTTCCAGACCGAACCTGACTATGCCCTCGTGTATAGCCTGTTCGAGTTGCGGAGGATGGTTGAGCCCGAGGCCGCGGCGTTGGCTGCCGAGAGGCGCTCGGCATCTCAGCTCAAAACCATGGCGGAAGCGCTGAAAGTGATGATCCAGGCCAGGACAGTCGACAGGGAATGGCGCGACGCGGATGAAAAATTCCATGCGGCGCTGCTTGAAGCGTCCGGCAACGACTTCTTGACGTCCCTGACCTCGAGCGTCAACGCGGCAATCAGCTGGTCGACGATATTCAAGCAGCGTCATGAACCTCTCAAACGCGACCCCGTGCCTGACCACCGGAAAGTCTATCTGGCGATCGAGAAGTCCGATTCCGCCGCCGCGCGGAAGGCGATGGCGCAATTGGTCGATCTGGCTCTGATCGACATAACCACAGCTCCGAAATGGCCCAGAATCATTACTGGGGCAAAGTCCGTCGCAGCCGCAAACACGCGCCCACGCGCCCGGGGCCGCCGGCCCGCGGCCTAGGATCGGGTCACGCTCTCTTCACCGCGCCGGCGTGATTTCCAGATAGTCGATGTCAAGCGCATAAGCGCCGCCCAGCACCTCAATCAGGTTGTCCCCCGCCTTTAGCTGTGCCGGCGCCGAAAGTTCATAGCGTTCGCCACGGCTGCGCGTTCCAAGATCGCGGGACCGCGATGCCGTCAGCGCTGGATCCATCTGTACCGGCTGGGCGGAGCCCGATACCGCCTTGCCGTTGGCGCGCAATCGCGGCACGGAGGAAAAGCCGATATCGCCGTAGTTCACCGCAAGGCGATAAGTGCCCTGCCTGGCCACATGAATCTGGAAACTCAGTCGTCCGATATCCTTGGCGCCCAGGCGTGTCTTGGCGCCATTCGACATGGAGGGATCGCGCATGATGGAGGAGCCTGTTCGGCCTGCGTCCTCGGCTTCGTAGCGGTTGAAATTCAGTTTGGCGGCGGCAAACAAAATCTGGTTTTTCGAAGGGTTTGTTGGCGCGTCGGGCGACGCGGACGAGGTGATATGCAGGAAATCGCCGCCCTCTTTCAGCATGAGAGCCTGGGTCCAGCCGGCGCGCCCGTTCATCAGCTTCTGGACCGGCGCGGGGACCTCCCACCATGGGCCCACCCCGTTATTGTTGTTCCAGTAAAATGACCTGCCGCTGGCGTCACCGCCGCCCGCAGCACCGCGTGCGCTGACGACAAGAACGCCATTGGGGCCGCCGACGGGAAACCAGCTCACCGTGGGGCAATTGGCCGGGTATTCGCCTCCCTCCGCCACCACCGGCGTTCCGCGATCGCCAGGGGCGCCCCAATTGAGCCCGTCCTTGCTGAACTTGATATGGACCTGCCCGTTGTTGGGTCCTTGAACGTCTTCATAGCTGTAGACATAGGTGCCATTGGGCAACCGCGCGATGATGACCATGCCAGGCCGTTCCACGCCGCCCAACATCGCGGTGTCGGATATCTCGGGACCCCAGGTTTTTCCCTGGTCGGTAGAGACTTTGTGGCCCAGCATCTGATTGTAGCCGTCCTGCTTGTGCACCTCGCTCGAGTAGAACGTGACCAGCTTGCCGTCATCCAGCACCAGCAGATTGGGTTCCCATACCGGCAACTCGGCGGTGCCATCGACAACCGTGCTGCGATATTGCCAGCTGCGCCCTTGGTCAGTTGATCCGTAGAGTTGAAGCTGCATCGACGCCATGCGGCCATTTTCGCCGTTGCAGACGGCGCTTGCGGACAGAAGAACGGTTCCGGCTTTCAGGTCACCAACGTCGCGCGGCATCTCGGTGAGATGAGGCTGCCAATGCAGGTTGCACTTGGCATGATCACTATGCTGGGCATCCGTGGCGTGGGTGACAAGCTGCCAACTCTGGCCTTCATCGCGGCTCCCATAAATGGGAATGCCGTCCATGCCATTTTCTTCAAAGGCGATCAGCAGCCGGCCATTGTCGGCGGGATTTGCCTGGTGGGAGAGGCGAACCAGGGTCACGTAAGCCTGCCCGTCTACCAGCTTTGTGCCGAAAGCGCGTTCGACTGGCTGCGCCGCCGCCGGTTCCGCCAGGCAGGATGCAAGGTACATTGAAACAAGGATTTTCCTTCGCACCGAATTCTCCCCTATGGCCCGGATTCTCACCGCGGCTGAATGTTTACCCTACGGCGACAGCGGCGCTCTGGTTTTTCGGCATTGCATGCGGATTTTCGCGCTTCGTCCAGCCATCCCGCTTTGTATACAAACCGGCGCGGTGGAATTTCCTGGAGGTGGTTTTGTCTGAGGAAATGTCAGTATAAATGGAAACGCCTTTTTGCGTCAGACATATATGCGTGGACACTGGATATACTGCGATGCAACACCAAAAAGCCGCCGCTTAATTGTCTGATGAAAGCGCTTGCCTCCGCGCAGACCTCGGTCTTATTGTCTGAGTTATATAAGGTGGAGGCGGGGAACCCGCCGCATTTCAGAGGGGATTCATCATGCACAGGAAGCTGCTGCGCGGCACTGCATCCGCATTCGCGATAGCCTTGGTCACCGCGGGGACAGCCCACGCACAGGAAGCATCGACCGAAACCGTCACGGTCACCGGCGTGCGGGCCTCGGTGAACAGCGCCCTCGAAATCAAGCAGAACGCCAGTCAGATCATCGACTCGATCGTTGCCGAGGACATCGGAAAGCTGCCGGACAATACCCTGGTGGAATCGTTGCAGCATGTCACCGGCATCGCGATCGTTCGCAACAATGTCGAGCCTACCGTTGTCCTTATTCGCGGCCTGCCGGACATCGAGACCTTGCTGAACGGCCGTGCGATCTTCTCCTCGGCTCCGACAGGGGGAACGACGGGGCGCGCCGTCACCCTGGCCGACTTTCCGTCTGAATTGCTGGCCCGGGTCGATGTTCACAAGGCTTCGTCCGCCACCGACATCGAGGGCGGCATTGCCGGCCTGATCGACATCCGCCTGCACCGCCCTTTCGACTTTGATGGCTATAAATTCGCGTTCAGCGGCCAGGCCGTGAACGAGTCGCTGGCGGACCATATCGATCCACAGATGAGTTTCCTGATCTCCGATCGCTGGAACACTGACATTGGCGAGGTCGGCCTGCTGGTTGACGTGTCTTACAAGGACATCCACGTCCGCCAGGATCAGATTTTGGGCGGGCAACGCACCACGATCATTGGCCCGGTGCCGGGCGCCGGGTCATTCGGCGGCTCGGTTTGCACCATGAACCCGATAACAAACTGTCCGGTTCGCAGCACCACCACCGCCGCGGGTCCGTTGGGTTCGGGCGGTCTGAACGTACCCTTTGCCCAGGGCGTAAGGCCGGGTTACGCGGCGGAAAGCTCAAATATCAGCCTGTTCCAACGCGACGGCTCGCTCGAACGTGCGTCTCTCGACGTGTCGGGGCAATGGAGACCCAACGCGAACATCGATGTATTCGCGGAGGCCTTCTACACCCGGCTGCGGCAGAAGGCGCCATCCTTTGTGGACGTCAAGCTGCGGAGCAATTGCCCGGATGCAGCCGCCAGCACCGTTTTCACCGGCACCAATATCGTCGCCACCGGCAAGTCCGGTTGTTATTCACTGACGTCCGAACAGGACCGCCGCAACAAGGAAGATACGTTGCAGATGGCGGCCGGCGCCGACTGGCAGGTGACCGACAATTTCACACTCAAAGCCGAAGTCGATGCGACGACCAGCAAGGTCATGACCATCAACATCATCCCGGATACCGCATACAATTACCCGGCGGATGGCTTCAGCTTCGAAAACAACTATCAGGCCACCGGCGGCTCCTTCGTCAGCACCGTCGGCAACCCGCAGGATAATCCCAACAACCTGATCCTGGACCAGCTGTTCGATCAGCGGAACAAGGCCGTGGGCGCCGACTATGTCTTCCGCGCCGATGGCGAATATCGGTTCTCGGCCGCAAGCTATATCCAGTCGATTGAATTCGGTTATCGCGGGGGCGCACGCAGTTCGCACAATACCGCGGCTGCCAACGCTGCGTTGAATTGCACCCAGGCGCCTAATCCCACCCTGGCCTACAATGCCGATATCATAGCCACGCTCAACAGCCCGGTCTGCAAGGCCTATCTGGCGCAGGGCTCCGGCGGCAACAGCCCCGCCAACTTCACCACTTTAGGCGGCATCACGGTCGGATCTCTGGGCGCGGGTGCGCCGCACCGTACGCTTGGAAACTTCTTCGATGGCAAGTTCGGTGAAACCGGTTGGGTAAGCTTCGATCCCGACTGGCTGTGGGACAATGTTGAAAAGATCCGCAACCTGTACGGCCTGACCGGCGAGCGCGCCGATGTTCCCAGTTCTACCTTCATCGTCAACGAAGTCACCCAGTCCGGCTATGCCAAGGCCAACTATGCCATCGACGTCTGGGGCCTTCCTGTCGATGGCAATTTTGGCGTGCGCTTTGTCGACACCAACCTGACCGAGCAGGCCTTCATAACCAACCAGAATAACGGCCAGATTTCTTTCACGCCCACCACGGCGCGCAAGGAAACCACCGACCTGATGCCCAGCTTCAATCTGCGCGCCACGATCTCGGACGGTCTGCTCTTCCGCTTCTCCGCCAGCAAGACGGTGACGCGTCCGAGCTTCTCTCAGCTCAATCCGGCCCAGTCGTTCAGTGGCGCCGGTCAGACCCTGCTGGGCACCTCCAGCAGTGGCAATCCCAACCTGAACGCGGAAAAGTCCGTCAATCTGGACGTTGGCGGTGAATATTATTGGGGCCATGGCAACCATGTCAGCGTCGCCTTGTTCCATCGCGACGTGAAGGGCTACATCCAGACCGCGGCGTGTACCTCGGCGATTGCGGGTTGCGTCAACGGCCAGGTCACGGTCAATGGATTGGTCTACAACTACAGCCTGCCGCAAAATTTCCAGGACGCAACCCTGGAGGGCGGCGAAGTCGGCTATTCACAATTCCTGGATTTCCTGCCCGGCTTCCTCAGCGGCTTCGGCTGGGACACCAACGCCACCTATATTTCCGGCCCCTTCAACAATATCAGCAAGTGGAGTTACAACGCGGCCGGCATCTATGAATATGGGCCGGTCTCGGCGCGTCTTTCCTATACCTGGAGAAGCACCTCTCTTATCAATCCGGCCTATACGCCGGGCGTGCAGCCGCAAAAGCAATATGCGCGGCCGCGCGAGAATCTGGACTTCTCTTTCAACTACACCTGGAACGACAATCTGATCCTGACCTTTGACGCGACCAACATCATCAACAGCATGTACAAGACCTATGCAGGCCAACAGAGCTCACAGGATTTCCTGCTCTACAACACGGAGCTATCGCAATTCGACAAGACTTACGCGATCGGCATTCGCTATCGCATGTAAAAGAGCAGATCGTGGGTACAGGGGACCCGCGCAGAGGGGATTGGACGTGAATTCAGGATCTGCAAAGCTCGCGTCGGGGGGCACGACGCGCACGGTGCCGTTGGCGGGCCTCTAGCACCGCTGGCGTGGCGGCTGGTCGCCCCCCTGGGTGCCAGCCGCCGGCAGTTCACGAAAGTAGTCTCCCATGGCGTTGATCAGCCGCCGATATGCCTTTGCCACGATTGCCGCTCTGACCGGCAGTGTTCGTCTGGTGCGAGCGGGGCCTGGGCCGCAGGCGCTCAATCCGCGCCTCAGCGGAGATATCGCGCCGGTTCATGATCCCTGCATCATCCGGCAGGACGGCGCTTATTATGTGTTCTGCACCACCCAGCGGGGCGATGCGCCGCGCCAGATATCCTGTCGCACTTCGAAAGACCTTTTGAACTGGAAGAAGACCGGCACGGTATTTGACCAGACGCCGGCCTGGATCGTGGACACGATATCCGATGTGCGGGGACTGTGGGCGCCGGACATCAGTTTCCACAAGGGGCGCTACTGGCTTTACTATGCGGCCTCCAGTTTCGGCAGCAATGTCTCGGCCATCGGCCTGGCGACCAATGCAACCCTCGATCCCGCATCGCCGGATTTCCGCTGGAAGGATGAAGGGCTGGTGTTTCAGTCCCGCAAGCAGGACAATTATAACTGCATCGACCCGGCCCATTTCGTGGACCGTGACGGACAGAGATGGCTGGCCTTCGGCAGTTTCTGGGGCGGCCTCAAGCTGATGAAGGTGGATGCCGATACCGGCAAGCCGTCCGGGGAGCCGAAGCTCATCACGCTTGCGGCGCGGCTTGAGCCTGAAGGTGGCCCGGACCCGATCGAAGCGGCTTTTCTGATCGAACGGAATGGCTGGTACTATCTGTTTGCCTCGTATGATTTCTGCTGCAAGGGCCTGCAGAGCAACTACTATACCGCTTGCGGCCGATCGCGCCGGATGACCGGGCCGTTTGTCGGCCGGGACGGACGCCATATGACCGATGGAGCAGGTGTCGTTGTTCTGAAGGCCAACAATCAGGAAGAAGGGGGCCGCTGGCGGGGCCCCGGGCATTGCGCTGTCCTGCAAGACAAAGGTGGCGACTATATTGTGTATCACGCCTATGACCGGTCGCATGACGGGATCGCGACCTTGCGCATTGCGCCCCTTGTCTGGTCCGCCGATGGCTGGCCCACTGCCGTTACCAGCTGATATCAGGCCCTCCTGAGTTTCGGATTGGACGGATTGCGTCACAGGCAAATTTGCTTGAGCATATCTTCTCCGTGGACTTTGGGCATCTGGCTTTAATATTGAGGGGGACGTCATGAATATCTCTCGCAGACGTGTGCTGGCAGCCTCCGCGTCGGCGCCGGTGCTGGCCGGCCTTCCCGCATCGGCCGCGCAGCAGCGGGTCCTGGTCGTGATGGACACGGACAATCAGCCTGTTCATAGCCCGGCGGTCGCGCATGCGCTGGATCAGTTGCGGCGGGCTTTGATGGAGCGCGGTGCTGGCCTGGACGCGGCTTTCGGCAATGGCGTGCCTGCGGGAGCCACGTTTGCGGTGGTCCTGGCCGCGCCAGGCGCCGCGTTGGCGAGCAGCTTTCCATCCAGGCGTGCGGCCAGCACGGTGCCGGAACAATTTCAGATCGTGCCGGGCAACTGGTCTGGCATGAGCGCGCTGCTGGTCAGTGCCGACGACATACGCGGCTTTGTCTATGGATTGCTTGAGCTGGCCGAGCAGGTTCGTTTTGGCGGTGTCGCGGCTCTGCATCTGAAACAGGAAATATCCGAAAAGCCCGCCAACCGCGTCCGCAGCGTGGCGCGAGCCTTCTGCAGCGAGATCGAGGACAAGCCCTGGTTCTACAGCCGAGAATTCTGGCTGGGCTATCTCGATATGCTGGTTTCGTGCCGGTTCAACAGGTTCAATTTCTCGTTGGGCATCGCCTATGATTTTCCGCGTGGCGTGACCGACGATTATTTTCATTTTCCTTATCCTTATCTGGTTTCTGTGCCGGGCCATGACGTGCGCGCTGTGCCGCTTGCGGAGGGCGAGCGTGAGAAAAACCTGGAAATGCTGCAGTTCATCGCGCGCGAGACCGTGGCGCGGGGTCTGGATTTTCAGTTGGGCTTGTGGACGCACGCCTATCAGTGGACGGACAGCCCCGATTCAACCCATCACATCACCGGCCTTACGCCGGAGAGCCATGGTCCTTATTGCCGTGATGCCCTGGCCGCGCTGCTCAAGGATTGTCCGGAAATTTCCGGCCTCACCATCCGCATCCATGGTGAAAGCGGGGTTCCGGAAGGCAGTTATGTTTTCTGGCAGACGGTTTTCGACGCCATTCCGGCCGCCGGCCGGAAGATCGAGATCGACATGCATGCCAAGGGACTGAACCAGATCATGATCGATATGGCGGTCAAGACCGGCATGCCGGTCAAGGCCGGCGCCAAATTCTCCGCCGAACATCAGAGCCTGGGCTATCACCAGGCCGATATCCGCCCGGTCGAAATTCCGCGCCCGGGGCCCGCCACCAATGCGGTGTTCGCGCTAAGCGAGGGCGATCGCCGCTTCACCCGCTATGGCTATGCCGACCTTTACCAGGACGGCGCCAAATTCGAGCTTCTCTATCGCCTGTGGCCGGGTACCCAGCATCATCTGTTATGGGGCGATCCGGCCCAGGCGGCGGCGTTCGGACGCGTGGCCCATTTCTGCAATGCGGCCGGCTTTGAATTGATGGAGCCTCTAACCTTCAAGGGCCGGGAAGGGTCAGGCCATGCCGGTGGGCGTTGCGCCTATGCCGACAAGACGCTCGATCCCGGCATCGATGACTGGAAGAAATTCGCGCCCGGTTACCGCTTGTGGGGTCGACACTTATATAACCCGGATGCCACGCCAGAAGCTTGGCGGCGCGATTTCAAGCGCCGCTACGGCAAGGCCGCGGCGGCCGCGGAAGAGGCATTGGCAAATGCCAGCCGGATCATGCCGCTTTTGACCTCGGCGCATCTGCCGTCGGCCTCCAATCACGATCTGGAATACGAACTGGCGATGAACATGCCGATCGTGGCGGGTGTGGACACGCCGTACAACGATACGCCCGAGCCCAAGGTTTATGGCCATGTGAGTCCGCTGGACCCGCAGCTTTTTTCCACCGTCGCCGATTGCGCGGACGATCTTCTGGCCGGCCGCGCCAACGCCAGATATTCGCCGGTGGAAGTCACGCGATGGCTGGACGGCTTTGTCGCAGCCTCCGAGAAAGCGCTGGGCAAGGCACGCGGGCAGGCGGCCGGGAATGTCGAGTTGCGCCGCTTGGACGAAGACAGCCGGATCGTGAATGCCATGGGCCGTTTTTATGCCGCCAAGCTGCGCGCCGCGCTTCTCTACGATATCTGGATGAAAACCCATGATCCCAAGGCAGGGTCCCTGGCGCTGGCGCAATATGAAAAGGCGCGTGCCGTCTGGGCGGCGATGGCGGAACGTGCCAAGGGCGTCTATGTCGCCGATATCTCCTATGGCCGCATCCAGAAGCGGCGCGGCCATTGGAGTGACAAGCTGGCCGGCATTGACAAGGATGTCGAAGCCATGCGCGCCGCGCTGAAATCCGGCGGCGCGCCGGTTGCGGACGCGTCCCGCGCTATCGCCAGGGCGATCGCGATTCCACGGCGGCCGGTGGTGGCGTGTTCCCACCTGGTGCCCGGGCAGTTTTCGCCGGGCAGTCCGTTGGTTTTGTCGCTGACGGCTGGTGGAAATGTTTCGGTCCGGCTGCATTATCGCCATGTCAATCACGCCGAACGCTGGCGCAATATGGATATGTCCGCGTCGGGTGGGAAATTCATGGCCGCCATTCCGGCCGACTACACGGCCTCGCCATTCCCGCTGCAGTATTATTTCGAGCTGTCTCGGCCGGACGAAGCTTGGCTCTATCCGGCGTTCAACGCGACTCTGTCGAACCAGCCCTACTACGCCGTCTGGAGGCGCGCGTGATTGATGGCAGGAGCTAGGCTTTCCTGGTCTTGTCACAGCTTGGCAATTGTCCTGCTTGGACAAGGCATGGATTTTGACAAAATGTCATTTTTTACGCTTGCCCTTGGCAGCGCTGCCAAGCAGCATATGGGTTGAAAAAATCCAAAATTTGAGGGGGTCATGCGCAAAACCACTATCAAGACCGGCGCGATTGTTACCGCTATCGTCCTTTCCGTCTCCGGGATGGCAGTGGCAGCTCCCCTTGCGCCCGGCAAGCCAGCTGGTGTGCATGCAGCCCAACTGGGTGACAAGGAATGGTTCGTATTCGGCGGCGTCGCGGTGGTGGCTGCGGCCGTGCTTATCGCCAACGCCGGAAGCGGCGAGCATCCGGCGTCGGCGGTGTCGTCCCCAGCAACCCTGACCAGCCCGTAATACCTACTCCAGCCTCTCTCTGAGGCCTTGGGCACTGCGCGTTTGCGACGCGCAGCGATAGCAAAGCTTGGTTGAATGGATGAGCCTGACCTCGCTAGGCTTGAACACAGTTCATCGGCTATTCCAATCGTGACACGGCAAGTAGATGCCCGAATCCCCAATTTTGATGGAAGGCGGCAGTGTGACCTGGCGAGGCCTGTTCACGCCCGCGCAGCTGGATGATCTGGAGAGGCATTGCGATACCCTGCCGCTCGAGCCGGCGCGGCTCACGGGTGCCGGCAATGGCGGCATCCGCACCACTGAGGTTGCCTGGGTCTACCGCAATGCCCAGACCGAAGACCTGTATCTGAGGATGGAAGCGATCGTGCTGCGGCTGAATGCCGATCTTTTTCACTTCGAGCTCACCGGCCTCACCACCATGCAATATGCGGTCTATCGCCAGGAGGAAGCCGGCTATTTCGACTGGCACAACGATTATGGGCGCTATCGTGGCGATCCCGGCCAGGAACCGCGCAAGATAACCTTGAGCCTGCAAATGTCTGATGGCGCCTCTTATGACGGCTGCGATCTGGAAGTGCGCGCCGCCCATCCGGTCGACGTCGCGGCGCGCGAGCGCGGCGCCTTGATGGCCTTCCGCGCCAACGCCCTTCATCGCGTGACGCCGATCACGCGCGGATTGCGCAAGGCGTTGGTGGTCTGGGCGGCTGGTCCGGAGTTTCGCTGAACGGCCTGATCCCGCGCTTGCTGGGAAAAGCGGGGTCGCTGCTATAAGATAATGGAATGATTATGCCCACTCATTCCACCATTCAGCAGGTCCTGGCCACAGCGACAAACGCACTGCAGACTGGCAATCTGATGGCTGCTGAGATCGCGTTGGCGCCTTTTTTCAGCCGGCAATTACCAGCCAGCCCCGACCTGCTGAATATCGCGGGCACTCTGCGGATGACGCAAGGCCGTCTGGCCGAGGCTGCCGGCTTGTTTGACCTGGCCGTGAAGGCCGCGCCGCGCGAGGCGACCTTCACGTTCAACCTGGGCCTGACGCTATCCCGCCTTGGCCGCAATGACGAAGCAGAGACGGCCCTGCGCGCCGCGTTAAAAAGCAAGCCTGATCTTGTGCAGGCACTGTTCGAGCTGGCAGCGCTGCTGCACCGGACAGGAAGGCTGGACGAAGCCGAGAAAAGCTTTCGCCGGGTGCTGAGGCTGTCGGCGGAGAATGCCCATGCCTATCTGGCTCTGGCCGCGACTTTGGTGGACGCCGGTCGTCCGGATGAAGCAGAAATTGCGGCGCGTCGCGGACTTGATGTGGCAGCGGACAAGCGGCTCAAGGCGCAGTTGTATTTGCAGCTGGCGCAGGCGCTACGCCGGCAACGCAAGGATGCCGAGGCGCTCACGGCGCTCGACAGCGCCGAAGTCAGCGACGCGACCCTTCCCGGGCTGGCGCGCCATCGCGCCGAGGCCCTCCAGAACCTGAACCGGTTTGACGAGGCTTTGGCCATTCTGGAAAAGGAGATCGCCCGCACGCCGGCGGACCCCGCCCTCCACCTGGACTATAACGCGCTGCTCTATCAGTTGGGCCGCAAGGACGGGTTCCTCAAATCCTTTGATCGCGCGCCGCAAAGCCGCGAACTTCTGCTGGGGAAGGCCTTTCTGCTCGCCAGGGAAAGGCATTTTGCTGAGGCCCATGACATCTACGAGAGGTTGAAGGCGCGCGATCCGGGCGACCGGCTTGCCGCCACCGGCGCCGCCCAGGTGATGACCAGCATGGGGCGTCATGGCGAGGCGCTGGCGCTGTTCGAATCCGTGCTGGCGCGTCACGGCGGTGATGCAAAGCTATTCAGCATTGCCGCCGAACCTGCACTTCTGGGAAATGACCCCGAGAAGGCGGCCTGGCTGTGCGAGCAGGGGCTGGCGAAGGATCCGCATGGCGGCTCCTGTCTGGCGATGCTGAGCATCGCCTCGCGCATGATGGAGGACGGGCGGGACGAGGCGCTGAACCGCTACGACAGTCTGGTGCGAGTCTTTGACCTCGAGCCACCCGAGGGTTTTTCAGACATGGCGGATTTCAACGCCGAGCTGAACGCCTCGCTGGACCGGCTTCATCCCAAAAGCCGCGAAGTGATCGACCAGAGCCTTCGCGGCGGCACCCAGACCCCCGGCCACCTGTTTCCCGCCGGGCTGTGCCTGGTGACCAAACTGAGGCAGCGGATCGATGAGGCGGTAGCCCGTTATATCGCCGAACTTGAGGAGGACGCAGGCCACCCCTTTCTGTCGCGGCGGGGCAGGGACTTCCGCTATGCCGGATCCTGGTCTTCCCGGCTTCGCGACAGCGGCTTTCACGTGAACCATTTCCATCCCGATGGCTGGATCAGTTCCTGTTACTACGTCTCGGTACCGGACGCCGTGAAGGATGAAACGGCGATGCAGGGCTGGATCAAGTTCGGGGAGCCGGCGATCGCCGCCCCGTTGAAAAATCCCGTCCGCCGCGCCATCCAGCCGGCTGCAGGCAGGCTGGTGCTTTTTCCCTCTTACACATGGCACGGCACCGTGCCCTTCCATGACGAATCGGCGCGCACCACCATTGCCTTCGATGTAGTACCGGTGCCCTAGGAGCCTGCGCAAAAGAAAACCGGCGCCGCTTTCGCGGCGCCGGTCCGGAGGAAAATCCGTTTTCTTTTAGAAGTTGCCCTTCAAGCCGATAGTGAAATAGCGGCCCATGTCGTTGTAACCAAAGCCGGGACCGGTAGAGCCCGAGACGGGATAAAACAGGCCGGGGTTGGAGGAATTGGTCGCATAGAGCGGCGCACGGGTGTTGCCGATATTCTGAACGGTGAAATAGAGCGACGACGACCCACCCCACAGGTCGAACCGCCGATCGATGGTCACGTCCATCGCGTCATAGCTGGTAATCCGCGGCACCGCATAGACCTGGTTGACCAAACCGTTGGCCTTCTTCCAGCCGCTCAGCCACTGGTTCTGGATATTCAGGTCCCAGTCGCCAACCGACCAGTTTATGAAAGTGGTCATGCGGGTCTTGGGTTGAGGCGTCCAGGAATAAGGCGTGCCGGGCAGATTCTGAGTCTCCAGCACCGGCTGATAGGTCGCCAGGTGCCGCAAGGTCATCGAGCCAGGTATGGCGCTCCACAAATCGGCCCAGTCGAAGCTGTAATCGATCTCGAAGTTCCAACCCTCCATCTGAATGTTGGCGCTGTTGAGGGGCGAGCTCAGGATCTGGGTCGGGAAGTTCGCCGGCGCGGAATAACCGGCCCCGCCGGGCGCGACCGGCCGTGTGGCCAGCAGGCAATAAGGCGAACTATAGCTCGGCGCGCTGGTGATGCAGAGATTCTGGACCGTCGTGCTCTGGTAGCTGATGTTGGTGATCGCATTGGTCATATGCGTCACGTAATAGTCCAGCGAAGCTGTCAGACCGGGAATGACGTCCGGGGTCACAACCATACCCAAGGTATAGGTGTGGGCGATTTCCGGGGTCAGGCCGGCGTTGCCCCTGGTGACCAGCTGGGTGCCGCTGTTGACTTGGGTCAACAGGTCGTTGAAGCCGGTCGAGGTGATCGAGGTCGGCGCGAACAGGTCGTTCAGGTTGGGCGCGCGAAGATCGAACGACATGGTGCCACGCAGGCGGAAGGTATCGTTGATCCGGTCGTTGACGCCGATCTTCCAGGTCTCGGCATCGCCGGAAATGGAATAGCTGGTGTAACGGCCGGCGATGTCGGCGCTCAGGTCCTGGGCCAGCGGAACGTCCTTGAGAAGCGGCACGTTCACTTCAAGCGCGGTCTCCCACACATTGTCGTTGACGCTGACCGGCGCATTGGTGTTCTGGGTATAGAGCGAGGGCGCCGCGCCGCCATTTTGCGTGCACATGCGCAGGCCCGTGCAATTGACGAAGTCGGTCGGATTCGCATTGCTCTGCAGGTCATACGTCCGCCAGCGCATTTCCGCCGACAGCGCGCTGGTGATTTCACCGGCCGGCAGGCCGAAGCCCAGACCACCGGAGATGCTGCCGCCGATATTGTCGAGCTGCTGGGTTAGGATCCACTGTGTGTCCTGCTTCACATAATTCCAGGCAGCCTGGGTAATGCCCTGGCTGGGGTTGAACACATTCATCGGCACGCAACCCGCATAAAGGGTGGCGAACTGCGGCTGGATTGCGGACCAACACTGGATGGTGCCACTGACATCCGTGGTGACACCGCCGGCCGTGATCCTGGTGCCAGCGGGCGCGATCACCGCGTCCAACGAAGCCAGAAGGCGGGCGTTGTTGGTATTGGTGGGGTCGTTCACTTCCACCCGGCTTTCCTGGTGGCTGTAGAAGAGACTCCAGTCCCAGCTGCTCAGCTTGCCGGTGAGGCCGGTAGTGACGCCCAAATTCCGGTCAACACCCTTGGTCAGATAGACATCGCCTTGTGACGCGGCGTTCTGGCCGTTGACGATCTGCGGGACATAGGACGGATTGGTGAAGAAGGGCGTGTTTGGCGCAACCACAGGTCCAGTCTGGAGCGGCTGACCCAAACTGGGGTTCGTGGAGAAAGGAACAGGCGCCTTGACGAAATTGCCCGCCGCGGTGGCCGCCGCGGTCAGCCGCGCCTGCGCGTCGGCCGAGAGATAGGGGTTGTTGGTGAAGAAGGTGTTGGGCCGGCTGCCGGACGCGCTGACCACCAGCGGCGCCCAGGTGGAATAGTCGCCCGACTCCGACCAGCTTCCCTGGACGTAGAAGTTCAGGTCCGGCGTGATGTCGTAGCTGAAGCGGTTGAAGAACTCGCCCTGACGCTGGCGCGACTGCAGGGTGGCGATATTGTCTTCGAAGCCGCCGTCGCCGCCTGACTCCAGTCCCGCTGTCCCGGTGGGAACGCCGTGGGTCATGGGAATGAGATTGCCGGCGCCGGTGAAGGTATAGCTGTTCAGGCTGCAGTTCGTGCCGCAAGTGATCGTGCCGGTAATGCCCTGATTGAAAAGGTGGCCATAAGGTACGACCACGAACGGGTTTGCGGTGGTGCCCGCTCCGGCCTGCACCCAGGTATTGTGATTATAGCCATAGGGGCGCTGCTGCATCTGAACGCCGTCCTGCTGGAACAGGCGCAGCGCCAGTTCATAATGGCCCCGGCCGCCGAACAGTTCGGTGCCCCAGGCCAGGCCGATCTTCTCTTCCGCGGCATCGCCATATTTCGAGATGCCGGCATTGACGTCGTATTTGAAGCCGTCGAACTTCTTGTCGAGGACGAAGTTGACCACGCCGGCCACGGCGTCAGAGCCATAGACGGCGGATGCGCCGCCGGTAACCACGTCCACCCGGCTCATCAGCATCTGGGGCAGGGCGTCCACGTTCACCGTGCCGTCGCGGTTGGACGGGGCAACGCGCTGGCCGTCCAGCAGCACAAGGGTGCGGATGGCACCCAGATTGCGCAGGCTGACCGTATTACCGGAATTGTTGTTCTGGCCATTGTTCTGGCTGCGCGGGCTGGCGCCGCCGATGAAGTCGGGCAGCTTGTTCAAGGCATCGGGAATGTTGGTGGGCGTCGTCGCCTGCAGCTCGTCAGCGGTCACCACGGTCAAGGGCGTCGGCGACAATTGGATATTGGAGATGACGCGCGAACCGGTAACGGTGACCGCCTCGACGTTGTTGCCTTCCTGCGCCCGAGCGCCCGCCGTCAGTGCCAGCACGCTGGCCGCGCACATAAGCGCCAGCTTGTTGTATCCCGCATTTCTCATGAGAGTCCCCCTGGATTCCATTGTGTTTGGTTGGGGGGAAGCTAGGGGGGAATGGCAGCGCTGCCAAGAAAAAATGTAGCGCTACCATCCGCGATTCAATTTAGCCTAAATTGAGAAATTGTCAGCGCGAATTCCCTAGAGGTCTGTTTTAGAAGGGAAATTTCCCGGCGTTGCCAAAACGATAAGCAGAAGGCCTCTTAGGCGCTTCACAGATGAAGCGCGTTTGTGGGATTCCTGCAACGCATGGCGCCGCGGCATCATTCAGCTGGTTGCGCCGACAATCAGTTCAAATCCCAGATCCACCACCACCGATGGGCCGCCGGCCAGCAAAAGATTCGCGCCGACCTTGCCCATCGCAATCCGCGGCGTGCGAATGGTCGACAGGGGCGAGGGCGTAAGATGCGTGATCTCAAGCCCATTGTAGCCGAACAGGGCCAAGCTGCCGGGAACATTGATGCCATGCTCCATGCAATGAAAATAGCCGCCCAGCGCCAAGTCATCGTTTGAAAAATATATCGCGTCCAGCGCCGGCTGCCGCTTCAAAAGCTGCGCCAGGCCGATCCGTCCTGCGCCGACGGTGGATCCGCCGCTAGGGAAAAACTCCTGGTCCACAAAGTCCAGACCGTTCTCGCGCATGACCGCCCGGAAACCTTCAAGGCGCTTTGCGGCGCGGATATCGACCCTGATGTCATGGCCGACATAGCCGATCCGGCGGTAATTGCGCGCCAGAAGATGCTCGGCGCTTTTTCGGCCCGCCATCTGGTGCGATGAGCCCACCACGATATCAACGCCCGGCCCGTCTATGTCGAGAAGCTCGACCACGCGAATGCCGCTTCCCTTGAGCAAGGCTCTGGCGCGGTCGGTGTGCTCGAGACCGGCGACCAGCATGCCCGCGGGCCGCCAGCTCAGAATGGACTCGATAAGAGCTTCTTCCCGGATCGGATCGTAGTTGGACACACCGATGACCGGCTGGAAGCCACCGTCTTCCAGGACCGTATTTGCCCCCGCCAGCACCTCCGGAACGACGGTATTGCCGACCGAAGGGATGACGATCCCAATCAGTCTGGATGTGTTGGAAGCCAGGGCGCCGGCTATCCGGTTGGGGACATAATTCAGATCGGCCGCTGCCTTGAGAATTTTCTCGCGGGTTGGCTGCGAGACCGAACCTTGATTGCGGAGAACCCGCGATACGGTGCTCTCACCCACGCGGGCCTTCCGGGCCACGTCGGTGATGGTTATGACCTTTGCCCGACCACCGTTGGCCTGCACGGTTGCCGGACTGGGACGCGAGGCGCGATTGGAAACCGCTTTCGTCGCATTGCGAGGAATGCCCCTTCTGCGCGGTCGTCGGGACAAAGGAACCTCGCCTTTTGCGCTCTGTTTTTTGCATCACGCAAAACAGGCCTGGCCGGTGATGAGATGCTGCTTAAAGTAACAACAAAAGCAGGCTCCGCAAACGCGTGGCCTGCACCGGTCTCTCAAAAGCTGAAAGGTAATTTGTTGAGCTGTCACAGCCGTTTAGGTGCGGGTGCGCAGCTACAGGCGCCGGACATGAAACACGAGGCCCGGCTGGTCCTTGACCTTGAGGACGAATTTGTCGGATGCGCCGATGACCGTTACCAGATAGGTGGCGGGAGGCCGGCTCCATTTGGCAAAGACCAGGTCGGACTCTTCCTGGCGATAGCTTTGGCCGTTCTTCAGGACGACCGTGAAGAAGCCGCCCCGTTCGAACTTGTAGGACGCCATGGGCACATCGGCCGCCATCGGCTTGGAGGAGCCCAGAATATCCCCCAGAAAGCCGCGCGATTTTTCCGGCCGCGGCGCATAGCGGGGAGCCTCCGGACTGACATAGGCCGCACCCGGCGGCGGCACCAGTTTGATCTGCGCGGGCGGCGCCGGGGCAAGCCCGAGGAGCGCACGCATCGGCTGGGCCGAGCCATAGAAGCAATCCAGCCAGGTGCGGTTATCTGCTATGCCAGCGCACCGCGCGGCGCCGGACATGACCTCGTCCCGCGCCGGATCGGCCAAAGCGCCGGTCGTCGACAAAATAAGCGTGGCCAGAACAAGTCGGCAATGCATGTGAGGCCCCCGAGACATTTTCCTTCAGCCTTATATGTCCCAGTGTGCTTTATTCATTCGCTGCCGACAACAGCTTTGCGTCCAGGCAGCCGTTGCCTGCGAGATCAAGCCTTGAATGGCATCGCGGCGATGTGCAGGGCAACTGAGAGCGCATATGACAAGTTCTGAACCTAAAATACGCAAGTCGGTCATCTCGGGGCGCGAACTCTTTGTCTGTGACGACATGGTTGAGGATGCGATGGTCCAGACGCTCGGCACTCTTGTCAGAAGCCTGCATTATATAAGGAAGGAAAAAAGCCGGCCGGGTGTGCCGGGCTTGGCGGCGGTCTCCGATATTCCCATGGAGAAAATTGCCGTCGACCCTTTTCTGCGCGGCTTGAGACAGACGGTTGAGCGGCTATTCCCGACGGAGCAATTTTCGGATCAGCGTGCCTATGTCAATTGCAGCGTCTATGGCGATAGCTACTATCTTCACCGTGACTGCGCCGCGCATGAGGCGCATGTCACCGCGCTTTACTATGCGAACCTGGAATGGCAGCCCGACTGGGGTGGCGAGACCATCTATTATAATGACGATAAAGATGCCGAGCTTGCGATCACCCCGCGGCCGGGACGTCTTGTGATCGCCCGCGGCGCGCTGCTGCACCGGGGAAATGTGCCCACGCGCAGCTGCCATGAGGAACGTTATACCTTGGCCTACAAGCTCAATTCCTTGCGTGCGTGACCTTCGTGACAGTTTGTCGGTGATCGCGCCGGGCGGCTATTCGCGCCCCATACTTGACCCCTGCGGTAGGGCGGGCTCTATCGCGGCCGGCATCCGGGGGGGAGGCACACGTGCGGGATTTGACGCAAGGGACGATCTGGCGACATCTGGTGAGCATGGCGCTGTTCATTGGCGCCGGCTTGGTCGTGCAGACCCTGTACATGCTGATAGACCTGTATTTCGTGGCACGGTTCGGCAAGCAGGCCGTGGCCGGCGTCGCCACCGCTTCCAGCGCCATGTTCATCGTCATGTCCATCTCCCAACTGGTGAGCGCGGGTTCGCTGGCGCTGGTCAGCCACGCCGTGGGGCGCAAGGATCCTGGGGACGCGCAGCTCGTGTTCGAACAGGCCTTGTCGATGGGTTTGGTGATCGGCGTCCTGTTTCTGTGCCTTGGTTACGGGCTGGGGCCCTGGCTGTTGCGGCACATCGCGGCCGATGAGGCCACGGCTGTGAACGCTCGCCATTATCTTTTCACTTATCTGCCGGCGCTGGCCACCATGTTTCCCGGCGCCGCACTGGGATCGGCGCTGCGCGCCTCCGGCGTGGTCGGCATGCCGATGCTGCTGCAGTCGGGAACGGTGTTGTTGAATGCAATCCTGGCGCCCGTCCTTGTGATCGGCTTCGGCACCGGGCATCCGTTCGGCGTCATCGGCGCGGGTCTTGCCAGCTCCATCGCCGCGGTTGGCGGCCTGGTCGGGCTTGGCCTGCTGTTCAACCGGGCGCAGAGCTATATGCGACTGCATTCAGCGCTCACACCTCGGATGGACGTGTGGAAGCGCATAGCCGCCATCGGTCTGCCGGCCACCGGCGAGTTCGCTTTGATCTTCATCACCACGGCTGTTGCCTATTGGTCCATCCGCGGCTTCGGACCCCAGGCCCAAGCCGGTTACGGCATCGGCGCGCGGGTGATGCAGGCGATCTTCTTGCCCGCCATGGCGGTGGCCTTCGCCACTGGGCCGATCGCGGGACAGAATTTCGGCGCCCGTCATGCCCAGCGCGTGCGCGACACATTCCGTATGCCGCGCTGATCGGAGCGGTGATCATGCTGTCCCTGACGGCTCTCTGCCAGATCAATCCTGCCCTTCCGGTGCGCCCCTTCAGCAACGATCCGGCGGTGATAAGCGTGGCGGCGGAATTCCTGCGCATCGCTTCCTGGAATTTCGTGGCCGTGGGACTGACTTTTTCCTGCTCCGGCATGTTCCAGGCCTTGGGTGATACGCGGCCCGCACTGATCTCCAGCGCCAGCCGGCTGCTGACCTATGTCGTGCCCGCGGTGTGGTTGTCGGGCCAGTCTTGGGTCGTGCTGCGTGATTTCTGGTATCTATCGGTCGCCTCACTGACGGTGCAGGCCGTCTTTGCCTATCTCCTGTTGCGCCGTCAGCTGCATCACAAATTGAAGTTGTTTGGTGCTCCGGTCTTGTAGCCTAGGCGGCCAGAATGCTGCCAGCTTCGCATCCGCAGCATTGTAGCGGTTTGGCCATCGGTCAGATTTCATCCGTAAATCAATGGCTTATGGAGTGGGCTGGGAGCGCCAGCCCGTGGGCGCCAATGCATCCGTTGCGATCGCCTTTTGCCCCTGACGATTTGGGTAGGGGTTTTTCGCGCCTCATCCGTCTTCTCCCTACGACCCCCGAAAAAGGGCTAATAAAATAACGGGCAGACCGGGAAAAACCGGCGGCGCGCCCGCAAGGGAGAAACGCGAAGGGGGCATGGCGGAACGTTCTATCGACGACTGGTTCATGCAGGACGTTCTTCCGCTGGAGCCCATGCTGACCCGCTTTCTGCAGCGCAACTGGCGCAACGAGGCGGAGATTTCCGACCTGCGGCAGGAGGCTTATGCGCGGGTCTATGAGGCGGCGAGCCGCGGACTGCCGCAGCAGACCAAGCCTTTCCTGTTCCAGACCGCGCGCAACCTGATGATCGACCGGCTGCGCAAACAGAATGTGGTATCGCTGGAAACCATGGCGGAATTCGATTGGCTGAACGTCTCAGATGACAAGCCGTCGTCCGAGGCCTATGTCGCCGCCCGCCAGGAATTGCGGCTGCTGCAAATGGCCCTGGACGACCTGCCGCCGCGCTGCCGCCAGATCGTGGTCATGCGCAAGGTTGAAGGGCTGTCGCAGAAAGAGGTCGCCAGAAAAATGGGTGTCGCCGTCGACACGGTCGAGAACCAGGTTGCCAAGGGCATGCGCCTGCTGGCCCAGGCCATGAGCGGGCGCCGCGGCGCCGTGACCTCGGAAGCCAGGCGTTACAATTTCTTCCGGAAGCCGCGCCATGTCCGCTGATGAGACCGAGATGATGGCCGCGGCCTGGCTGGCGCGTGAGGATCGCGATCTCACCGTCGAAGAAGCCTTGGAGCTGCAGCATTGGCTGGCCGCTTCCACCCTGAACCGCGTGGCCTATCTGCGGCTGAAGGCATCCTGGCAGCGCGCCGACCGGTTGTCGGCGCTCAAGAATCCCACGGCGCCCGTTGGCGAACCTTCGCGTGATCGGGTGGGCCTTCTGGCGCGGCCGCGTCTGCTTGCCGCCATCGCAGCGAGCCTGTTGCTGCTGGCGGCGGGCGCGACCGGGTGGCGATTGTGGCGCGCCCCTAGCGAACAGGTCTTCGCGACCGCGGTGGGCAAGGTGCAGGCGGTGCGGCTAGCCGATGGCAGCCGCATGGAGCTCAACACCAATACTCGCGTGCGTACCGACGTAACCGCTGCGCGCCGCATTATTACGCTGGATTCGGGCGAAGCCTATTTCGACGTGGTCCATGACGCGGCCAGACCGTTCGTAGTCTATGCCGGCAACCGGCGCATCACCGATCTGGGTACGAAATTCTCGGTCTTCCGCAATGGCGACGATGTACGTGTGACGGTGCGAGAAGGCCGCGTGAAGGTGGATGTGCTGGACCGCCCGGCCGTGGATGCGCCCGTGGTAGCGGAGGCCGGCCATACGGTGATGGCCAAGGGCAGCGAGACCCTGGTCTTTGCCAAGCCAGACACCGATATTACCAGTGGTCTTGCCTGGCGCAGCGGCATGCTGGTGTTCAACCAGCAAACGCTGGCGGAAGCGGCCGAGCAGTTCAACCGTTACAACAGCCGCAAGATCGTTATCGAAGGCAATGCCCGCCGCATCCGTATCGGCGGCAGTTTCAAGGCGGACAATGTGGAGGTATTCGTCCTGCTGCTGCATCGCGGCTTCGGCTTGTCCGTAGACAACCAGGGTACAAGGATCGTGGTTTCACGCTAAAGCCCGGCGTTTCGGGCCGTCCGTTACAGATAACAACAGATAACAACGGGATGAGGGGACCGTGAAGCGAATGCGAACCCCGAAAAGTCTGCTTTTCGGCGCGGTGAGCATTTTTGCCCTGACGACGGCGGCGATGGCGCAAGGCGGGCCGGTCACCATCCCCGCCGAAGACCTCAAGAGCGCGCTGGATCTCTATATCCGCCTGTCGGGTGTGCAGCTGATCTACAATGCGGATGATGTGGCCGGCGTGATCAGCCGCGAGGTTCGCGGCATTCCCGCCGAAGCGGCATTGGCGCGCATGCTGGAGGGCACCGGCCTGGCCGCCAGCCGCGACCCGACGGGCGCGGTCATCATCGCCCGCGTCGCCCATGCCGAGCCGCTCTATTACCCGATCGCCGAGACGGTGGTCGTCACTGGCTCGCGTATCCGCAACGCCAGCGAACCCTCCACGCCGGTGGTCTCGCTGCCGGCGGATCAGTTGCTTGCCACCACATCGGGCGGGGTTGCCGAGGCACTGGACAAGATGCCGCTCTTCGCATCCGGGTCCACGCCCAACAACGCCACTACCGGCGCCAATGGCCGAGGCAACAACGCACCGGGTTATTTCCTCAACCTGCGCAACCTGGGCGCCATCCGCACTCTCGTGCTGCTGGATGGCCATCGCGTGCCGGGGACCTTCTACGACACGACCGTCGACGTCGACATGGTGCCGCAGATGCTGGTGAGCCGGGTGGAAGTCGCGACCGGCGGATCATCCGCCGTCTATGGCTCCGATGCCGTGACGGGCGTGGTCAACTTCATCCTCGACAAGCGTTTTGACGGCTTCAAGGCGGTGGTGCAGGGCGGCATCTCTGAATATGGCGACGCGCGATCCTTGTATCTGGGCGCGGCCGGCGGCGAAAACCTGGCCGGCGGCCACCTGATCTGGAGCGTGGAATACCGGGACCGCGCCGCGTTGCCCGATGCCGCCACGCGGCCGCTCGGCAATCTGGGGACGTCGATCGTTGGGGCTGGGACTGCGGCCAGCCCGTACACGCTTGTCACCAATATCCGACAGAGCAACACCGCGCCGGGCGGATTGATCGTCTCGGGTGCGGGCCGGGGACAGCAGTTCCTCAGCGACGGAAGCCTCGCGCCTTTCAATCCCGGAACGCCGACCGCGACGACGAACTTCTCCATCGGCGGCGATGGCGGCATCGAGCACAATGAATATCTCCTGCCGGTCTTCACCACCGGACAGGCCTTTGCCTATTACAGCCATCCGGTCGGTAACGCCGAACTGTACCTGCAGGCGCGCTACGCCCTGGCGCGCAGCTATGAGGCCGGGCAGATCTTCACCAACATCAATGGCTCGGGCCTCACCACCAATGGCGTGGGCGCGCAGTATCCGATTACCATCTATAGCGGCAACGCCTTCCTGACGCCGGCGGCGCAAGCGGCTTTGTTCCCGGCGGGCGGTCCCACCAGTTTTCAGATGAACCGGATGGACAATGACCTGATGAGCCGGCTCAGCTTGGACCAGCATACCGGCGCGCTGGCGGTCGGCGCCGGGCTGAACGGCACGCTTGGCGATGACCGGACATGGGACTTCGCCTATACCCATGGCGAGACGCGCACCCAACTCACCACCCGCAACAACGTCAACACCGCCAGATTCTATGCTGCGCTGGATGCGGTACGCGATCCGGCTACAGGCAATGCCGTCTGCAATGTTACCCTGACCGCGCCCGGCGCATTTCCGGGTTGCGTGCCGCTGAATCTGTTCGGCCAGAGCGCCACGGTGGTCAATGGCTCGAATGCCTCGCAGGCCGCGCTGAATTATGTAGCCGGCAACACCTGGTGGGTGGCGCATAACGGGCTGAACGATTTCAGCGCCAATGTCTCCGGCACCTTGTGGCAGGGCTGGGCAGGGCCAATCAAGGCGGCCATGGGGGTGGAGTACCGTCTGGCGAGCCTCAATGTCACCACGACCACGCCGGACAACAGTTTCAATCCGCAATATCTCCGCCTGGCGCCGCCCGGCACTTTCGCTGCCACGGCGGCCTCGCCGCTGGGCACATTCCCGCCCGCCAATCTGGCCAACTTCAAGGAGGTGCAGTCTGGCGCGCAGGGATCGGAGAATATCTCCGAGGCCAATCTCGAGATGGACGTGCCGCTGCTACGCGACGTACCGGGCATCGGTCTTCTCACACTCAACGGCGGGGCGCGCTACACCGAATATCATGTGGCAGGGCAGGACCCTACCAGCGCCAAATGGGTGAAGGCGGCATTCAGCGCCAGCACATGGAAGGTGGGCGTGGAATGGCAGATTGACGACGATCTCAAGCTTCGCGCCACCCGTTCGCGCGACATCCGCGCACCCACCTTGTGGGACCTCTTCCAGGGCCCGGTCACGAGCACCTCCGGTGTCAGCGATTCCCTGACCGGTGTCTCTGGCTCCGCCAACACGAACATGGTCGGCAACCCGGCGCTGAAGCCGGAGATCGCCAACAACAATACCGCCGGTCTGGTCTACCAGCCCGCGTGGCTGCGCAACCTGCGTGTCACGGCGGACTATTTCCACATCACCATCGCGAACGAGATCGCGGGCGTGAACGGCGGCAGTTCAGTGGTGCAGTCGTTGTGCCTGGCTTCCGGCGGCACCTCATCCTATTGCGCGCTGATCCAGCGGCCGATCTCCTACAACAGCACTTCGCCGCTGAACTTTCCCACACTCTATTATTCCCAGGCGCAGAACTTTCAGTCGCAATGGACGGAGGGCGTGGACTTTGATGTTGACTATCGCACCGAGCTGGACGGCTGGGCGGGACTAAACGGTGTCATCGACGCCAGACTGCTCTGGACCCACACCTCATTTCTCAAGACCCTGGGTCTGCCGGGTTCGGTGATCACCGACCTGGCGGGAGCGGCCAATGCGCCCGGAACGGCTGAGCCGGCCGACAGGGGTACGATGATGCTGACCTGGGCCGCGCCGGAGGTAACCCTGGATGTGATGGAGCGCTACTACAGCCCCCTGCGCCAGAACCTCAATCCCACACTTATATATGCGCCCTCGGTCGGCGACCTTCCGTCTTGGTTCCAGACCGACATCAATATCGCGCATGACTTCACGCCGGCGGGGGTGCCGGTTCGCGTTTTCCTGAATGTCAGCAATCTGTTTGATGCCAGGCCCGGTATTCTCCAGGTGCCATCGTATACAGGCAGCCCGGGAATGAACTACCCCGTCGTCCCCTACGAGGACATCATCGGGCGCTATTTCACCCTCGGCCTGAAGCTGCGCCTGGGCTGATCCAAAATAGTTTGGCGCAAAATAGTCATGGGGGGGACGCCGCCCCTGCTCGTCCCAATAACCAACAAAACATATCCGGGGGACGATGATGCACTGCAATAAATATCTCAGGACGATTCTGGCCAGCACCGTGAGCGTGCTGGCACTTGCGACTGCGGCACAGGCCCAGAGCGCCGGAACGGCGACCGAAAACGTGGTCGTAACCGGCACGCGCATCGAAAATGGCTCGGGAATGCCGACGCCGACCACCGTGGTTTCCCTCGACCAGCTGAATGCTCAGACACCGACCAGCATCCCGGAAGCGCTCGCCCAGTTGCCGATGTTTGCGCCGACCCTGGGCACCACCTCCCATATCGAGCCCAACGGCCGCGGCTTCGGCACGCCCACCAACAATCTGAATGTGCATGGCCTGGGCGTGATCCGCACCCTGATCCTGATGGACGGCAAGCGCGTGCCTGGCACTTTCTACGACACCACGGTCAATGTCGACATGCTGCCGCAGATGCTGGTTCAGCGCGTCGACGTGGTGACCGGCGGTGCCTCGGCGGTCTACGGCTCCGACGCCGTCGGCGGCGTGGTGAACTATGTGCTCGACCACAATTTCGTCGGCTTCAAGGCCCAGGTCCAGGGGGGCATTTCAACCTATGGCGACGCCACAACCAGCCGCGTAGGCTTCGCGGCTGGCCTGCCGGTGCTGAACGGCAAGGGCCATTTTGAATTCAGCGCGGAATATTTCAGCCGCGACTCCATCCCCGATGCGACCGCGCGGCCCTATGGCGATCCGGCGCACAGCTGCCAGATCACCGGCTCCTCCACGTCCTCGACAAACCCGCAGGTGATGTCTTGCAACATTCATCAGCCCAACACCTCGCCTTTTGGCCTGATCGCCAGCGGCCCCCTGAAGGGCCAGCAGTTCTCGGCTGACGGCAAGAGCATCATCGCATTCAATCCCGGCACCACAACAGGCACCGGCAATGCCAACCAAGGCGGCGATGGCGGCGTGCTGCACAATGAATCATTGATCCCGGCGGACCATAACGGCCAGGCCTATGGGCGCTTCGATTACGACCTTACGCGTGATCTCAGCTTCTATGCCGATGCGCGCTGGGGCTCGTCCTGGACCGCCGGCGCCAGCCAGGGTTACACCAACACCGACGGGCAATATCCGATCTGGCTTTATAGCGACAACGCCTACTTCACGGCGGCGCAGCGTGCGGCCTTGTTCCCGGCCGGCACCACTGCCGTCGATATCGGCCGCTTCGATAATGACCTGATGCGCCAGCTTACCATCAAGCAGCAGACCAACACCGAGGCAGTTTCGGCCGGTCTTAAGGGCAAGACCTTCGGCGACTTCACATGGGACGTTCATTACACCCATGGCCAGAACGCCGTGACCTTGCTCACTATAAACAACATGAACACCGCGCGTTTCTACGCCGCCCTCGACGCGGTTGTGGATCCCGCGACCGGCAACACCGTCTGCCGTAGCAGCATCACCGCGCCGGGTGCATTCCCGGGATGCCAGCCGCTGAACCTTCTGGGCCAGAACAACGCATCCACGGCCTCTCAGAATTACGTCTTTGGCAACACGTCCTGGCAGGCGAAGAACAAGATGGATGATTTCGCCGCCAACCTGACCGGTACGGTGTTTGAAGGCTGGGCGGGCCCGATCAAGACCGCGATCGGCTTCGAGTATCGCCACCAGGCTCTCAAGGTGACAACCTCCGAGCCGAATGGTGTCACCTTCAATCCGCAAGGTCTTCGACTGGCGCCTGACGGCACCTACGGCTCGGCAGGAACGATCAACTTCGGCAATCCGGCAGCGGGCGACCAGATGGGCAGCTTCCCTTCCAGCGATCTCGCCTGGTTCAAGGAAGTGCAGTCGGGTGCGGTGGGTGCAGAAGATATCACAGAGGGTGACATCGAACTGGATGTTCCGCTGCTGAAGGACCTGCCGTTCGCCCAACTGGTCGCCCTGAACGGCGCTTATCGCTACACCACCTATTCGACCAACGGTCTGGCCCTTTCAGGACCCGTGTCCTCCACTTTCTCAGCCAACACCTACAAGGTCGGCCTGGAATGGATGGTGAATGACGATGTGCGCTTCCGCGCCTCGACGTCACGCGACATGCGGGCCCCGACCTTGTGGGACCTGTATCAACAGCAGGTGATCACCAGCTCGGGCATCGCCGATACACGCTATACGGACCCCGCCGCCCCCGCAGGGGCCAACACCGTGGGCACCAATCTGAACGGTTCGGTCAACACCGTCACGGGCGGCAACCCCGGCCTGAAGCCGGAAAACGCCATCAACAACACGCTGGGCGTGGTTTTGACGCCCAGCTTCATTCCGGGCCTGACAGCGTCGGTGGACTATTATCATGTGAAGATTGGCAACGCGATCCAATCGCTCACCGGCAACAATACGGCTGTCTATAATATCTGCCTGGAATCGAAACTGACCTCGCCCTATTGCAATCTGATTTCGCGTCCGCTGGGGTATCTCGATACCTCGGCCGGGAATTTCCCCACCCAGCTCGTCAGCCTGAATCAGAACATCGCGGCTTTGGCGCGTGGCGGCTTCGATACGGAAATCGATTACGTGTCCGATCTGAGTTCCTGGACCGACATGAACGGCTTCCTCAATATCCGCTTGTTGTGGAATCGCCAGGAAGTCAATTCGCAAGTCAACGCGCCGGGCTCGACGTATACCAACAACGTCAATACCGCCAATGCGCCCAGAGACCGGGCCAATCTCAGCATCGGATACACTCTTGGCGGGTTCAATGCCACGATCACCGAGCAGTTCATCGCCCAGCAGAACTGGTTCGGTACCACGCTTCCCTGGACAACCAGATTCGTCAACCAGGCGCCGATTCCCGACTATTGGCTGACCGGCATTACCCTGACCAATGACTTCACGCTCGAGGATCAGGTTGTCACCGGCTTCCTCAATATCAACAATCTGTTCGACAATAACGGTCCCATCACCGGCGGCTTCAATGGCAGCCCCGGCATGCTTTATCCGACGCCTACCTACGCGGACATCATTGGGCGCTACTTCACCCTCGGCGTCAGGGTCAGACTCTAGTTTCTCGTCCCCCTTGCCCCGGGCGCTGCCACAGCGTCCGGGGATCCTTTTTTGGGGGGGTGCAAAGCAGTCAGGAGCTGCTGTGAAAAATACTCTCCTTGCTGCCGTCATGTCGCTCTGGTCACTGCCGGCAGCCGCCACCGAACTCTATTTCGGCGCGGACCTGTCCTATGCGGGCCAGATGCAGGACTGCAAGGCGGTCTATCGCGATAACGGAACGCCGGCCGACATCTTCACCATCTTCAAGAACCATGGCGCCAACCTGATCCGGGTGCGGATCTGGACCGACGGCAACAAGAGCCCCTACAGCAATCTGCCTGACGTCATCCGGGTTATCCGCGCCGCACGGGCGCAAGGCATGCAGGTGCTGCTGGATTTCCACTATTCCGACAGTTGGGCGGATGCGGGCAAGCAGATCATTCCCGCGGGCTGGGCCGACATCCACGATACCGACGCATTGGCTGACACGCTCTATCGCTACACCGCCTACATCCTCGCAACCTTGGATCACCAGGGCCTGATGCCCGAGATGGTGCAGGTGGGTAACGAGATCAATCCGGAAATGCTGATGCCGGCGGCCGAACCCAAGGGCCAGGATCATCCCCGCCCCATCGACTGGGCGCGAGACGCCAGGTTGATCAATGCCGGCATCCGGGCGGTGCGCGAGGCGGGAGCGAAATCCAAAATCAAACCACGCATCATGATCCAGATCGCCCAGCCGGAATATGTCGAGCCCTGGTTTGCCGCCGCACGCGCGGCCGGTGTCACCGATTTCGATCTGATCGGGATCAGTTATTACGGCCATCAATGGTCGACCTACGATATTCCGCAAACGGGCGCGGTCATCAAGCGGCTGCGCACCGCCTATCCGGACAAGGATGTGATGCTGGTGGAGACCGCTTTTCCCTATGGCACCGACGCGCCCGGCATGCACAGTAATCTCAGCGCCAAGGCGGCCATGCCCGGTTATCCCACTACGCCGGAAGGCCAGAAGAAATTCCTGGTGGATTTGACCGAGGCGGTGCTGGCGGCCGGCGGCGATGGCGTCAACTATTGGGCGCCGGACCTGGTGCCGAACGGGTGCGCGACACGCAACACCGGCTCGCGCACATCGCTGTTCGATCTGGACGGCAATCTCCTGCCCGGGATCGACTTCATGAAAGCGCGTTGACGGTTCGGGCCTTCAGGCCAGGGATTCAATCGCGTCGCAAACGGTAGCGATGGGATCGCCTTCGTCGAAATGCGCGCGAAGCGCGTTGCTGCGCTGCCGGACTTGAGGAGCAAGCATCGCTTCCAGCGCCGCCGTCATCTCGTCACCGTCGCTTGTGTCCGTCAGGCGGCGGCCAACGCCTAGCGCCTCCAGCCGTGTGGCATTGTCGAATTGGTCGAAGAAGAGGGGGGACAAAATCTGCGGCAGGCCCGCGCGCAGGCCCTGGGCGGCGGTGCCAATGCCGCCATGATGGATGAGCGCCGAGGCCCGCGGCGCCAGCCGTTGCAGCGCGATGTAAGGAAAGTGGCACGCCCATGCCGGCAGCGCGGGTACCTGATCGGCATAAGGCGTAAGCACGATCGCCCGCTGGTTCAGCGCGGCGCAGGCCTTCAGGCCCGCCTCGAAGAAACCGCGCGCCTGGCGCATGAAGCTGCCGGGTGTCAGGATCACGGGCGGGGGACCGGCGCCGAGAAAAGTTTCCAGGGCGGCGGGCAGGGCGGGGACCAGCGCATCCTCGAACAGCGGAAAGCCCGTCTGGCGCACTGGCGCCGGGACGGATGCGAACCAGTCGGGAAAGAAAGCGATGTCAGTATCCGACGGGCCTGCTTCAGCCTGGTGTGTCGCCAGCGGATAAGGCGACAGCCATACCGTGGCCAGCTTCACGCCCAGTTGCGCACGCGCCCGCGCCGCGCCAAATGCTGACCATGAGGCAAGCACCACAGTGGGTTCGCGCCGCGCGAATTCGGCGATAAAGGCGAAGGCCGGCTCGATGGCGGGAATGAACATCTGGTCCCGCACGGACTCCCAGGCCCCCGCCGGATCGCGCCGTATCACGTCATCCAGGCTCTGCTGCGAGCGCTGCCAAATGACGGCGAAGGGAAAACCCGCCGCCTGCGCCAGCGGGGCATAACCGGCGTTGGAGGCGATGACGCAATTGTGGCCGCGCGTGCGCAACCGTTCCGCCATCGCCAGGAACGGCATCAGGTCTCCGATGGAGCCGACAGTGACGAGAAGGACCTGCACGCAGCCCCTCCCGGTCAGAAACGGATTGAAACGGTCGTGCCGCCGCCCGGCGTGTCCGAAATTCCGACGGACGCGCCATGCACGGTTGCTATCTGGCGCACCAGGGTAAGTCCCACGCCGCTGCCCTGCCGCTTGGTGGTGTAGAAAGGCACGAACACTTTTTCGCGCTGCTCAGGCGAAATGCCGGGGCCATTGTCTGCCACCGCGATAACGGCGCCCCCGCTACCGTCCTGGGATGCAAACAGGGCGATCCTGCCCGCCGGCGTGTCGCGCAGCGCTTCCATGGCATTGCGGACCAGATTGATGAGCGCCTGATCCAAGAGGCCGGGATCCACGCTGACTTCCAGGGTCTCAGGCGTTACCTCGGACACAAGCGTGATATCGCGGGTCGTCAGCTCATCGGCCAGCAGCCGCTGCAGGCGGGAAAATACTCGCCGCACAGGTACAATCTCCAGCTGCGCGTCGAAACGCCGGGTAAGGCGGCGGTGGTTC
>Ga0070665_100000377_pt1 | contig 66234 bp, 65 predicted proteins | sample KBSS13metaG_FD_65862 | JGI IMG/M metagenome (GOLD analysis project Ga0070665, IMG submission 65862) | Switchgrass rhizosphere microbial communities from Kellogg Biological Station, Michigan, USA - KBS S1-3 metaG | ecosystem: Host-associated > Plants > Roots > Rhizosphere > Soil ... | reverse complement strand
CGCCTGATCACCGCCCTGGAAGAGCGCGGTTTCCTGCGCCGCATGGAAAAGCGCGCCCGCGCCCTGGAAGTGCTCAAGCTGCCCGACAACATGGCCGAGACCCTGCGGCCCGCCACCACCCGCAGCCAGGCCCAGCGCGCCACCATCCGCCACGGCCGGGGCGAGACGCGCATTGATTCCCGCCTTGCCCAGCCACGGCGCGGCTATGGCGATGGCGGGGAAGCCGCCGTCAATGTGCCGCTGGTCGGCCGCATCGCCGCCGGCACGCCGATCGAGGCGCTGCAGAACAAAGTCAGCGATGTGCCCGTGCCTGGCGGCATGATCGGACGCGGCAATCACTACGCCCTGGAAGTGACCGGCGACTCCATGATCAATGCCGGCATTCTGGACGGCGACACCGTGATCATCCAGGAATCGGACAGCGCCACGACCGGCGAGATCGTGGTCGCGCTGGTGGACAATGAAGAAGCCACCTTGAAGCGGCTGCGCCGGCGGGGCGACTCCATTGCCCTGGAAGCGGCCAACCCGGCTTATGAAACGCGCCTTTATGGCTCCGACCGGGTCAAGGTACAGGGCAAGCTGGTCGGATTGATCCGGCGGTATTGAGAGCTGCGACCGGCCGAAGGCCGGGCAAATCGATCCGTCGTTAGCGACAGCGTCGTGCGACGATCGATTTGAGCAGCGAGCGCGCCGAGCACAAGCGAGGCGCAAAACCCGCTCAAAGCTGGCTTAGAATTCCGACAAAGTGCTTGGCGCCGCGGCGATAGTCGGGGCGCGGCGCCTGGGACGGAATGTCCGTGAGCTTCATGGCGATCGGCTCGTCCAGATTGAGCAGCTTCCAGCCCACGCGTTCATTGCGAGGTCCGCGAATCTGCCAGCCGCTGACGATATGCGCGCCGGTGGGACTGATACCGACGCGATGCACTTCTATGATGCGGGAGAAATTGTCATAGACCATCTCCAGGCATTTGCCCTGGTCAATGGCCTCGCAGGCGATCAGGCAATCGGACGGCGGGCGCCGGTCTTGCGCAAACTCGGAAGATTCATGATGGGCGTAGCCTGCCATCGCCGATATCCAGATGGCTTATCCTCTCACCGCCGGTCTTTTGGGGGCAACAGCGAAGAGGATGAATTTGCCGTTCACGATCGTTCCGAGCCCTACGAAGGCTACGGGCGCGGGACCCAAGGCCTCGCGCCTCGCTCCGTGCGTACACTTCGCGCGTAAAGTTCCGGCGACAGGCTTACGCGCCAGCCCTGCCCTGTCATCGCCGTGTCACGATCGATCACGATGGCAGGTCCATTGCAGGCGAGCGCCGCCGCGGCGCTGACCACCACTTTCGCCACGGCGCAATCTTCCATGAGGGCTTCAGGCTTTTGTGACACCGCCAACAGAACCTTGTTTTTCACCACACAGCCGACACCGTCACATGTGATGGAGGGATCGCCGATGGCGTCCAGAACATCCCGGCCATCGCCATCGCGCCGCAGCCATTCGCGGGCGACAAAGCGGTCCTTTGGTTTCCGCACGAAATGCAGCAGGCCATCTGAGCCCCGTGTCGCCACCGTTTGGGCATCCGGCGCCACCAGCATGTCGGGACGTGGGCTCGCATAGGCCCAGACACATCCGATCAGCAGCGGCGCCAAGCCCCACCAGCGCCAACTTCTCTGCCAAAGGAAGGCCCACAGCCCGCCCAGCGAAATCAGCACCAGCGCAGCGAGCGGCATGGCCGGCGCCAGGCTCACCGCGCCGGGCAGGTTCGAGACCCAGCGGCCCATCGCCGTCATCACCACAATGCCCTTGCCCAGCACCGCCAGGGCGGGCCCCTCCGCGCCGATCGGCATCAGCATCACTGCCAGCGCAGCCGCCGGCATCACCCAGAAGCCCATCACCGGCATGGCGATCAGATTGCCCAGGACCGCGTAATGCGTGGCGCGATCGAAATGAAACAGCGCGAAAGGCATGGTCGCCAGACTTCCCACCAGGCTGGTCAGGACAATGCCATGGACATAGCGATAGAGCATGCCGCGCGGCTTGATGCGCTCGCGACGCACTTCCCATTCCGCCACCGCCACCAGCGCCGCCACCGCCGCGAACGACATCTGAAAGCCCGGCTCGAAAATGCTTTCGGGGCGCATCAGCAGCAGGATCGCGGCCGCCAGGGCCAGCGACCGCATGGTGATGGCGGGCCGATCCAGCAGGATCGCCAGCATCACCATTGCCAGCATCACAAAGGCCCGCACCGCGGGCGGTGCCGCGCCACTGATCGCCAGATAAAAAGCCGATGCCGCCAGCGCCGCGCCCGCCGCCCATTTCTTGATAGGATAATTCAGGACGATGAAAGGAATTGCTGCCAGTACAGCTCGCACCAGCCAGAAGATGCCGCCACCGACCAGCGCCATGTGCAGGCCGGCGATCGCCAGCACATGGGCAAGACCGGCATCGCGCAAAGCGCCTTCTTCCTCCTCGCCGATGCCGCCGCGCTGGCCGGTGACCAGTGCCGCGGCGATCCCGCCAGCGCTGCCTGGCAGCGCGGCCGCGATGCGCGCCGTCATGGTCAGGCGCAGATCCTGAAGCCCAAGGCTCAACCGCTCCCATGAATTTGGCGGGCGCGCCGGCGGCACCGGATGCGCCTTGCCATAGGCAAAGCCCACCGCGCCGATGGAGTCGAAGAACAGCGAGCGGCCCAGGTCGCCTGCGCCCGGCTCCGCCGGCGGCGGCGGCGCATCCAGCCGCGCCGTCAGGCTTAGCCACTGGCCGGGGTGAAAACCGGGGTCGCCGCGCAGGGCCACCCGCACCCGCCGCGGAGCCGGATCGATGGCGCCGGAACGCACTTGGTCCAGCACCACCCGGATGCCGGTCGGCCGCGGCTCGGCCGCGACAATGCGCCCGGTGAGATGGGTGACAACCGGACGATCCAGCACGGGTGTCGCCACCGTCGCTTCTCGCAGCTTGGCGACGCCAAAGCCGATCAACAGGGCAGCCATCAGGGCCAGCGGCCAGGGCCGGCGAAATGCCAGTGCCGCGATCGCCAGTCCGGCAGCCAAAACGGCCACGCCGCCCCAAACAGGGGGCTCAAAAGGCAGCGCGAAATAAAGCCCCGCGCCGGTTCCGAGCAGCACCGGCAGCCACAGAGCCCAGCGTGGTCTTTCGGCCACCAGGCGCGACGCCAAAGAAGAAATTGCCAACCCCACAGCCCTGCTCTAATGGCTGCCGATCATGTCGGAAACCACAAAACCTGTCCTGCGCTTCGCGCCCTCGCCCACGGGCATGCTGCATATCGGCGGCGCCCGGACGGCCCTGTTCAACTGGCTTTATGCCCGCCACACTGGCGGCACCTTCCTGTTGCGCATCGAGGATACCGACCGGGAGCGCTCCACCCCCGAGGCGGTGGCCGCGATCCTGAACGGCATGACCTGGATGGGCCTGACCTGGGACGGCGATGTGACCTATCAGTTCGCCCGCGCCGCCCGCCACCGCGCCGTCGCCGAGCGGCTTCTGGCCGAGGGCAAGGCCTACCGCTGCTATGCCACGGCCGAAGAACTGACCCGGATGCGCGAAGAGCAGAAAGCCAAGAGCCTGCCCATGCGCTATGACGGCCGCTGGCGGGACCGCGAGGCCAGCCCGGCCGAAGACGGCAAACCTTTCGTCGTCCGCATCAAGGGCCGCCAGGACGGCGAGACCATCGTGCGCGATGTGGTGATGGGCGATGTGCGCTTCGAGAACAGCCAACTCGACGACATGGTGCTGCTGCGTTCCGACGGCACCCCCACCTATATGCTGGCGGTGGTGGTGGACGATTTCGACATGGGCGTCACCCATGTGATCCGCGGCGCCGACCATCTCAACAATGCCGCGCGCCAGCTTCAGATCATCGAGGCGATGGGCTGGCCGGTGCCGGTTTACGGCCACCTGCCCCTGATCAACGGCCCGGACGGCGCCAAGCTGTCCAAGCGCCATGGCGCGCTGGCCGTCGAGGCCTATCGCGACATGGGCTATCTGCCCGAGACCATGCGTAACTATCTGCTGCGGCTGGGCTGGAGCCATGGCGATGACGAGATCATCCCCACCGACCAGGCCATTGAATGGTTCAACTTCGAGGCCATCGGCAAGAGCGCCGCGCGGATGGACTACAAGAAGCTGGACAATCTCAACGGCCATTACATCCGCAGCATGGACGACGCCGTTCTGGCCGGCGAAGTCGTGGCGCATCTCATCCGCGAGAACCGCGTGCTGGAACCCAAGGCCGAAGCGCGCCTGCTGGCCGCCATGCCGTCCCTGAAAGAGCGGGCCAAAACCCTGGTCGAGCTGATCAACGGGGCCGAGTTCCTTTTCACCGACGGCCCCCGCACCCTGGATGAGGCGGCGGCCAAGCTGCTTTCGCCCGAGGCCCGCGCCGGCCTTGGCAAGGCGCTGCCGGCGCTGGAAGCAACCGATTGGACGGGGCCCGCCCTGGAGGCCGCAGCCCGCGCCTTCGCGGAAGCGAACACCCTCAAACTCGGCCAGGTGGCCCAGCCCCTGCGCGCCGCCCTGACCGGAAAAGCTTCTTCTCCGCCGCTTTTTGAGATGTTGGCGCTGTTAGGGCGGGAAGAATCCCTCGTTCGTTTAAGGGCTTACGCGGCTTAAAGGATTGGTGTGTCAGACTGAGAGCCGGCGGGCGCCGTGGTTGACGCCGGTTGCATTCAGACAGGTGACGACCAGTCGAAACCGGGTCATATTGCACCGCAAGATTTTCTGGGGAGATGGTTTCCATGCGCGAAAGCAAGATCAAGCAGGCTGGCAAGGCTTCGCTGAATTACGAGGGCAAGGCCTACGACCTGCCCGTCTATGCCGGCACGCAAGGCCCCAATGTCGTGGACATCCGCAAGCTCTACGACCAGGCGGACATCTTCACCTACGACCCCGGCTTCACCTCCACCGCCTCCACAGAGTCCGGCATCACCTTCATCGATGGCGACAAGGGCGTGCTGCAGTATCGCGGCTATTCCATTGCCGATCTGGCCGAGCATTCCAGCTTCCTGGAGACCTGCTATCTGCTGCTTTACGGCGACCTGCCGACCGCGACGCAGATGGAGAAGTTCGACAGTTCCATCACCCGCCACACCATGGTGCATGAGCAGCTTGCCACCTTCTTCCGCGGCTTCCGCCGCGATGCCCACCCGATGGCGATCATGTGCGGTGTCGTCGGCGCGCTGTCGGCCTTTTATCACGATAGCACCGACATCAACGATCCGGAGCAGCGCGAGATCGCCAGCCATCGGCTGGTCGCCAAGCTGCCTACCATCGCGGCCATGGCCTACAAATATTCGACCGGCCAGCCCTTCGTCTATCCGCTGAACAAGCTGGGCTATACCGAGAATTTCCTGCGCATGACCTTCTCGGTCCCGGCCGAGGAATATGTGGTCAATCCGGTATTGGCCAAGGCGCTGGACACGATCTTCATTCTGCACGCCGACCATGAGCAGAATGCCTCGACCTCGACGGTGCGTCTGGCCGGCTCGTCGGGCGCCAATCCCTTCGCCTGCATCGCTGCCGGCATCGCCTGCCTGTGGGGCCCTGCCCATGGCGGCGCCAACGAGGCGGCGCTGAAGATGCTGATGGAAATCGGCACCGTCGACAAAGTTCCCGAATATGTGAAGAAGGTGAAGGACAAGTCCCAAGGCATCCGCCTGATGGGCTTCGGTCACCGCGTCTACAAGAACTACGATCCGCGCGCCAAGGCGATGCAGATCCAGGCCCATGCCGTGCTGGACGAATTGGGGCTGCATGACGATCCGCTGCTGAAAGTGGCGATCGAGCTGGAACGCATTGCCCTGCAGGACGAATATTTCATCGAGAAGAAGCTCTACCCCAATATCGACTTCTATTCCGGCATCACGCTGAAGGCGCTGGGCTTCCCCACCTCCATGTTCACCGCCCTCTTCGCGTTGGCCCGTACCGTGGGCTGGATCGCGCAGTGGAAGGAGATGCTGGAGGATCCGCACCAGAAGATCGGCCGTCCGCGCCAGATCTATACTGGCCCGACCGAACGGGCCTATGTGCCGATGGCGAAGAGAAAGTAACTTTTAAACTCTCACCATGGCTGGGCCAAGCCCGGCCATGGAGGGATTATTTTTTCCACAAACTCCAGCAGGACACGGGCGGCGCGCAGGGACGGGGTTTCATCCCCCTCACCCAGCAGCCGCCCGAAGTCTTTCATGGCATCAATCTGGGCATCCCGCGCGCCGGCATTGCGGAACAGATGCTCCACCGCGCCGGCGAGATTTTCCGGCGTTGCTTTTGCCTGCAGGAATTCCGGCACCGCCTCGCGCCCCAAGAGGATATTGATCAAAGTGATGTGGGTCACCGTCATCAGGAATTTCGACAGGAAAAATGTAAGCCCGCCCACCTTGTAGCCGACCACCATGGGCGTGTGGGACAAAGCGATCTCGGCGGTGACAGTGCCGGATGCCGCCAGCGCCACATCGGCGGCGTCGAAAGCCGCATATTTATCGGCTTCGCCCTCCACCACATGCAGCGGCGTCGGCCAGCTTTGCGTCGCCGCTGCCACCTTGCCCGCCACATGCGGCACGGTGGGCAGCACCGTGACCAGGCCGGGAATGCGTGCGGCCAGCAATGCCACCGTTTGGTGGAACAGCGGCAGGATGAAACGGATTTCGTTGGTGCGGCTGCCGGGACAGAGCGCCAGCACCGGCGCAGCGGCGGCAATGCCCAGACGGGCCCGGAGCGCATCACCACCGCCGACATGGGCGGCCCGCTCGATCACCGGATGACCGACAAAGGCGGCTCTCAACCCATACTTCTCGAAGAACGGCACCTCGAAGGGAAACAGCGCCAGCACCAGGTCGAAATAATGCGCCATCGCCTTCGCGCGATAGGCGCGGGACGCCCAGACCTGTGGCGCGACATAATCCACGGTGCGAATGGAGGAATCCCGCGCCTTGATGCCTCGCGCCACCCGGTGGGTGAAGTCCGGGCTGTCGATCACCACCACCACATCGGGCTTTGTCTCTATCGCGAAATCCACCGCCTCGCGCACCCGCTTCAGGATTTTCGGAATGGCCGGCACGACCTCCCGCAGGCCCATCACTGCGGTGGCATCCAGCGAATAAAGACTGGTCAGGCCTTCGCGCGCCATCGCCAGACCGCCGACACCGGAGAAACGGATGCGGTCACCGGCAAGCTTTTTTAGCCCGGCCATGAGCTGCGCCCCCAGCGCATCGCCGGAGGGCTCGCCGCAGACCAGCATAATATTTAGAGGCTTCACGGCCTGATGCCGGTGACGAACAGGCCCAGCCGGTCGGCTTCCGCCGCCACCGCTCGCCTGTCCAGGATCAACGCCTTGCCGGCTTCGACCGCGATGCCCGCCAGAAACGCCGCGGCGGCGTTCTGCACGGTGGCGACACCCACCACCGGCATGTCGGTCTTGGCGTCCTGGGTGGGCTTGAGCGCCTTCACCAACACCCCGCGCTTTTTCTCTGCTGTTCCGCGAAGGCTTTCGCGCAAGTCGGGCATGCGCTTCAGCATGGCATCGGTGCCTTCGGCGGCTTCGACGGCCAGCGCCAGCCCCTCGCAGACGACGGCGCCCTGGCCAACGTCCAGTGCGCCCAGGGCGTGCACGATCCGGAACGCATGCTCGATGTCGGCACCCTGTTCGGCATCGGGCGCGAGACGGCCCAACGGACCTTCCTTGGCCACCAGGCTTGGCGCGGCCTGCGCCACACTTATCGCCTTCAGTCCGGCATCTTCGCAGATGCCGACAATGAAGCGCAGCAGCGCATCGTCGCCCTTTTTGGCCGCGGCGATGGCTTTGGGCAACAGCAGGATGCCCTTGGCATCCAGTTTCATCTCATTGAATTTGGGGCGGTCCACGCGCCCGCACAGCAGCACTTCATCGGCGCCGGCGGCGTTCAGCGCCTTGATGATGCGGCCCGGCTCTCCCGGCGACAGGAATTCATGCGGGAAATTCTTGACCCAGTCCTCGGTGACACTGCCCACGAGCGGCACCACGAAAACTTCGCGGCCAGCCTCACGCGCCGCTTCCGCCACGGCGCGGGGCAGCTCCCCGCCCCCCGCGATCAGGCCGAGGGCACTCACTCAGTCGCCCCACGCCGGCGCGCCAGGCAGAGCTCCTGTTTGGCGTCGGCCAGAATGAAATCCACGATCTCGCCTACTTCCGCCACGCCCGCAAAGCGCTCGCGCGAGGCCCGGGCGCGGGTCGCGATGGAGCCACCACTGCCGTAAAACACCTCGCGGAAGGTGGCGCGCATCGCATTGATGGTCTCACGCGACAGACCGCGGCGCTTCAGCCCAACCAAATTCAGCCCCGCCAGCTCGACATGGTCGCCAAACGCCATGGCGTAAGGAATCACGTCGCGATTGACGCCGGTAAGCCCGCCGATCATGGCGCCCTTGCCCACCCGGCAGAATTGCTGCACGGCCGCCAGCCCGCCGAAGATCACGCCATCGCCGATCTCCACATGCCCGCCCAGCGCCACCGAGTTGGCGAAGGTGACATTCTCGCCGACATGACAATCATGGCCGACATGGGAATTGGCCATGAAGTAACCCTTGGCGCCGATTTGCGTCAGGCCGCCGCCTTTGCGGCTGCCCACATGCATGGAGACCATTTCGCGCAGCACGCAGTCCGGCCCGATTTCCAGCCGGCCATCGGTGAAATCATTGCCACGGATCTGGCCGTCGCCGCCGATGGCGACACCGGGATAAAGATCGCAGCGCGCGCCAACTTTCGTGACGCCGGAGACGGACACATGCGACCGCAGCCGCACACCCTCTTCCAGCACCGCGCGTGGCCCCACATGGCAGAACGGCCCGATCTCGACACCAGCGCCGAGCACGGCCCCGTCCTCAACCACCGAAGTGGGATGAACGGTCATCAGGCGGCGCCGTCGCTGATCATGGCACTGAACTCGGCCTCGGCGCACAGATCCTCGCCGACAAAGGCCTGGCCGGAGAATTTCCATACCGGCCCGCGCTGGCGCAGCTTCTTGACCGGCATGCGCAAAAGCTGTCCTGGCCCCACCGGTTTCCTGAAACGCGCACTCTCAATCGTCATGAAATAGACGGCAGGTCCGACGCTGCTGTTCAGGCTGTGCACCACCAGCGCCCCCGCGGACTGGGCCATGGCCTCCACGATCAGTACGCCCGGCATCACCGCCCGTTCCGGGAAATGACCGGCAAACCAGGGTTCGTTGAAGCTGACGGCCTTGTAGCCGGTGGCGCTTTCGAACGGCACGATGTCTTCCAGCCGCTCGACCAGCAGCATGGGCGCCCGGTGCGGCAGCAGCTTCTTGATCTGCTCCACATCGAGGGCAACGGATTCACTCATGTTTGTCCTTGGATTTCTGACGGGCCAAGCGTGTGACGGCATATACCTCGCGGGCCCACTCTCGTACAGGTTTCGCCGGCGCGCCGCCGTAGTCCTGGCCGCCTTCCAGAAAGATGGCCGAACCGGTCCCCGAGCGCGCGCCCATCCGGGCGCCGGCGCCCACGCGGCTGTGATCGCCCAGCCCCACCTGGCCCGCCAGCACCACGCCGTCTTCCAGCACCACGCTGCCGGCAAGCCCGGTCTGGCCGGCTATGACGCAGTTGCGCCCGATGCGGCAATTGTGCGCGATCATGATCAGGTTATCGAGCTTGGAGCCCTCGCCGATCACCGTGTCCGACAGCGCGCCGCGATCGATGGTGGTGCAGGCGCCGATCTCGACATCGTCCTGGATGATGACCCGGCCCAGTTGCGGCAACTTGAGATAGTCGGCGCCGGTGGAGGCAAATCCGAAACCCGCCTGGCCGATGGCGGCGCCGGGCAGAATGATCACCCGGTCACCGACATAGGCATGGCTGATGCACACGCCCGCGCCGATCTCGCAGTTCTTGCCGATGGCGACGCCGGGCCCGATCACCGCGCCCGGGCCCAGCCGGGTGCCGTCGCCGATTTCCGCAAGCGGGGCGATCACCACACCGGGCGCCAGCTCCACGTCCTTGCCCAGACGCGCCTCAGGCGATACCGCCTGGCTTTGAGTCCAGCGCGGTTGGGAATGGGCCGGATAGAACATGGCGGCGACGGCCGCGAAAGCCGGCCCGATCGCGGGGACTTCCAGCAGGATCATGCCGGCCGGCGCGGGCGGACGCTTGCCGGCTCTCAGCGAAACGGAATTGGCGACAAAACAGGCGCCGGCGCGGGCCGCGGCAAAAGCTTCCCGCAAAGGCGCGGCGCCGGAGAAAAATGTCAAATGCTGGGGCGCGGCGCCGGCAAGATCCGCCAGGTCATGCAACAGCAAACCAGCATCGGCGCCGGCAGGCACGGCAATGCCCGCTTTTTCGCAAATCTGCGCCAGGGTGAAAGGCCCATGATTTTCGAAAAAACGGGGATCGGCCATGACCGGACGACCTATTTTTTCTTGGCCGGGGGCGCGGGCGGAGCCGCGTTGAAGTTGATCTTGAGCGCCGGCATCTGCTGATCCAGCCGCTTGATGGCATCGCCGGTGATGTCGAAACCGGAGGCGGATGGCGCAAACACCACGGCTTGCTTGTCGAGCACCAGGTTGGCGCCACGCTCCTTCACCAGCTGCTGCAGGATCGGCCCCAGTTTGGATTCCATGGTCTGGCGCGCCTGGGCGAAAGCCGTGCGCATCTGCTCGTCCTTCCTCTGCACCTCGCCCTGCAACGCCTGCTCGCGGGCCTGGAAATCGGCCAGCTTCTTGGCCTTCAGGTCTGGCGCCAGGATCGCCACCTGCTGCTGCAGGTTGCGGCCGTCGTTCTGCAGCGCCTTGCCGCGGGCGGCCAGCTCATTCTTGGCCTGGTTGGAATAGGCCTGCATCTGCTTGGCGATGTCCTGGCCGGCCTTGGAGAAGGTCATGATCGCGGCGCGATCCAGCACCACGATCTTGGGTTGGGGCGGGTCTGCATAGGCGGCGGTGGCTGCCAGCAGGAACGGCACGGCGAGCGCGAGAGCGTTGGCGCGGCCGGTAGCGGCAGCGTACCGGCGAGCGACAGAAATAAGGGCGCGGGTTCTGGTCATCGGTCAGTATCCTGTAGCTGTGCTGAAGTGGATGATCTGGGGGCGGTCATAATAGGTCTTCATGTAGGGCAAGCCGAGATCGATCTTCACGGGGCCGAAGGGCGATTTCCACGTTACGCTGATGCCGGCCGAGCCGCGGAAGGCCAGATTGTCCTTCACGCAGGTTCCGATGCCCGAATATTGCGCGCCGGTGCAGAGCCGGGTCGAGCCGAAAAGATTGTCCACCCGTCCCAGGGTGCCGAAATCGGTGAACAGCGACAGACCGACACCATAGCTTTCCGGGATCAGGGATGGGAAACGGACCTCCGCCGTGCCGATGGCATGCGCCGTGCCGCCCAGGGCGCCGGTGTTGTTGTACGCCACGGTATCGCGGGGTCCGACACCGGCCAGGGCGAAGCCGCGGAAGGTATCGCCGCCGTCGAAATAGCGCTGATAGAAAGGAACCGATTGGCCGCCATAACCGGTGATATAGCCGGCCCTGGCCTGCAGACTTGCCACCATCGCATTGTCGAACATGGGCGTGTAGGTGGCCGCCGTCAGATCGGTCTGAAGGAACTTCATGTTGCCGCCGAAGCCGGCAAAACGCTGCGACAGGGTGAAGGTCGAGCCGGTGGTCGGTTTGCGGTAATCGTCCAGGTTGGCGTAGTTGTAAACGAAGCCGATGATGGAGCCGTAAAGCGAGCCGGCGGCCAGCTGCACATCCAGCGGCGCGCCCGCGTAAGGGCGGGTGTCCTGGATCTGGTAGCTGTAGTTCAACGACACCGAACTGAATTCGGAGATGGGAAAGCCCAGGCGCAGCACCGCCGCGGTTGAATCGCTCTGATAGGTGGCCTGGTCGAAATTGGTCTGGGTCTCGTAGATGTCGAAGCCCACCGCCATATCCGTGCGGTCCATGAAGTTCGGCTCGGTGAAGCTGAACATCGCCTGCTTGGTGATGTAGGAAGCCTGCAGGGACACGCGCAGGCTCTGGCCGCGGCCGAACCAGTTCGAGTCGGTGTAGCTGACCTCTCCCAACAGCGAGGTCGTGGTGGAATATCCCAGGCCCACCGACAAGGCGGCGGTTGACTGCTCGGTGACATCGACCGTCAGATTGGTGCGGTCGGGCTGACTGCCGGGCACATTCTTGACCTCGACTTCCTTGAAGAAGCCCAGGGCGCGGATACGGGTGCGCGAGCGGTCGATCAGCACCCGGTTGAAGGCATCGCCTTCCTGCAGGCGGAACTGGCGCCGGATGATGTCGTCATGGGTGCGGGTGTTGCCCGCGATATTGATCTTCTCGATATAGACGCGCGGCCCCTGTTCGATCTCAAAGCCCAGATCGATGGTGCGGGAAGCCGGGTTGCGCTTGAGGCGCGGATGGACCTGGGCGAAGGCATAGCCCTTGGTGCCGGCCGCGTTGGTCAGGGCGTCGATCGCCTTCTGCACCTCGGACTGCGAATAGATGTCGCCGTCATGCGCCTCGATCAGGGGCAGAACCTGGCTCGCAGGCAGTTCGCGGATCTTGGAGTCGACAGTGATCTTGCCGAAGCGGTAGCGCCGCCCCTCATCCACCGTGAAGTTGAGATAGAAACTGGTGCGGTCGGGCGTCAGCGCGGCCACCGCGCTCAGCACTTTGAAGTCTGCATAACCGCGATTGATGTAGTAGCGGCGAAGACTTTCCTTGTCGAACTGCAGCCGGTCGGGGTCGTAATTGTCGTTGCTGGCGAGGAATTTCCACCATCGGCTTTCCTCTGTGGCGATCTGGCCCTTCAAGGTGTCGCCGTCGAAGATCTTGTTGCCGGTAAAGCTGATGCGGGAAACGCCGGTGGTGGGACCGTCGGTGACGGAGAAAATCAGGTCCACCCGATTTTGCGGCCGCTGGATGATCTGGGGATCGACGCGGGCAGCGAATTTACCATTGCGGCGGTAGAGCTCGACGATGCGCTGCACGTCGGCCTGCACCTTGGCGCGGGTGAAGACGGCGCGCGGCTTGATCTGGACTTCCTTGGTCAGGTCCTTGTCCGAGACCTTAACGTTACCCTCGAACACCACTTGGTTGACGATGGGGTTCTCTGTGACGCGGATGGTGAGCGTGCCGGTCGCGGCATCGAAGCCGGTGCTCACGCCTGAGAACAGGTTGGTCGCCATCAGCGCCTTCAGCGCCTGGTCGGTCTCGGCCGGGGTGTAGTTGTCGCCCTCGCGCAGGCCGATATAGGTCAGCACCGTGCCCTGCTCCACGCGCTGGTTCCCGCGCACCACAATGTGCTGGATGACACGGGGCGCCTCGGCGGCCGGGGCTGCGACCTGGGCGGCGGGGTTGGCGGCGGCATTGGCGGCGGCGTTGTTCGGCTCGTCCGGCTTCTGGGCCTGCTGGTTCAGTTCCTTGGCGCGCTCCGCGGCGCCCGGCCGCAGCTGACCTATCGCCGGGCCGGCCGCCAGCGCCAGCACAAGACCAGCCGAGGTCGCGCGCAACAAACTTTTAAGGCGCAATGTCCGCATCCCGGTCTGATCAACTCTCTCACGGGTCCGCGCACGGACGCCTGGCTTTCAGAAAAGATTCAGCCGAACCAGGTCATTCCAGGTCGTGAGGAGCATCAGCCCCAGCACCAAAACCAGCCCAAGCCGAAATCCAACGTCCTGGGCCCGCTCACCGAGCGGGCGCCCCAAAACAGCTTCGCATCCATAGTACAGAAGATGCCCCCCGTCGAGGAGAGGAATTGGAAAAAGGTTGGCCAGGCCGATGCTTACAGAAAGGATAGCCACCAGATTTAGCAGCGGCAAAAAGCCGATATCGGCCACCTGGCGGGTCATCTTGGCGATGCCGACCGGGCCGGAAAGCTGGTCGGTGCCGCCATGTCCGGCGATCATATGGGCGATTCCCACGACCGTCGTTTTCATGATGTTCCACGTCTCGGCATTGGCCGCCACGAAGGCCCCCACGGGGCCGTAATTTTCGTGCGTTACCGGCGCCTTGGGATCAGGCCGGACCCCGATCACCATCTGGTTCACATTGTTGCCCAGAATGTCGCGGGTATGCATCCGCTTGGGCGAGACCCAGATGGTCAGGTCCCGGTTGCCGCGATGGATGCCCAGAGCCATGGGCTCGCCGCTGGCCACGGAAATGATCTGGGGCAGCTGCTGGAAATCGGTGATTTCGGTGCCATCCACCTTGGTGACCCGGTCGCCCGGCAGGATGCCGGCGGCGGCAGCGGGGCTTGCCGGGGTGACCTGGCCGATGACGGGGGCGACCTCCGAATGGCCGGTGTACATGAAGATGCCGGTCAGAAGCACAATCGCCAGGGCGAAATTGGCCAAGGGCCCGCTGGCCGCGACCAGGGCGCGCTGGCCAACCGGCTTGAACATCAGCGCCCCTTCGCGCTCCGCCAGGGTCATTTTCGTGGCCGCATCCGGATCGGGACGCGAAGCGGCATCTGCATCGCCGGCGAATTTCACATAGCCGCCCACGGGCAGCCAACTCACCTTCCAGCGGGTGCCGCGCTTGTCGTTCCAGCCGAAAATCTCCTTGCCGAAACCGACCGAGAAGACATCCACCTTCACGCCAAAGGCGCGAGCCACCAGGAAGTGACCCAGCTCGTGGAAGAACACCACCAGGGTGATGACAAACAGAAAGGCGGGCAGCCCCATCGGGGTCCAGGCAATCAGCCCGCGAACAAGATCAATCATCCTACGTTCCTACCCTTTGGCAGATTTCCTCGGCCAACACCCTTGCCCGGGCGTCGGCGCCCAGCACGCATTCCAGATCCCCCGCCATGCCGTTGGCGCCATAATCGCTATCCAGCGCCTGAGCCACGACCCGGGGAATGTCCAGGAACCCGATACGGCGTTCCAGGAAGGCCTGCACGGCAATTTCATTGGCAGCGTTAAGGACCGTGGGAGCCAGCCCGCCAGACCGCATTGAACCGATGGCAAGGTTAAGCGCCGGGAAGCGGTCATGGGCGGGGGCCTGGAAGACCAGGCTGCCCAGCGCGGCGAGGTCGAGCCGGCGCGAGGGCGACGGGATGCGGCGCGGCCAGCCCAGGGCATGGGCGATGGGGGTGCGCATATCGGGCGCCGACAGATGCGCCATGGTGGTGCCGTCTTCGTAACTCACCAGGCAGTGGACGATGGATTGGGGATGAACCACCACGCCCAGCCTTTCGGGCGGCAGGGCAAACAGATAATGCGCCTCGATCAGCTCCAGCCCCTTGTTCATCAAGGTGGCGCTGTCGAGCGAGATCTTGCGGCCCATGGCCCAGTTGGGATGGGCGACCGCCTCTTCCACCGTGGCAGCACGCATTCTTTCAAGCGTCCATTCCCGGAAAGGGCCGCCGCTGGCGGTGATGGTAACCATTTCCGCTTCCGAGGCATCGCCGGAGCCCAGCACCTGGAAGATGGCATTGTGCTCGCTATCCACCGGCAGAACCTGGGCGCCGGATTTCTCCATGGCGTCACGGAAGACTTCGCCCGCCGCCACCACGCATTCCTTGTTGGCCAGCGCCACCACCACGCCGCGGCGGATCGCGGCCAAAGCCGGCTCAATCGCGGCAGCCCCCATGATCGCCACCATCACGAAATCGGAGGGACGGGACGCGGCCTGGATCACTGCCTGGCGGCCGGCCGCGACCTCGATGCCCGAGCCTGCGAGACCCGCTTTAAGCTCGCCGAACAGCTGCTCGTTGCCGATCACCGCCAGCTTGGGCTTCATCGCCAGCGCCTGGCTGATCAGCACCTTCACATTGTCGCCGGCGGTCAGCGCCGCGATCGGCATGGCATTCGGTCCATGAATTTTGCGGACATGGGCGATCACATCCAGGGTGTTGACGCCGATGGAGCCGGTCGACCCCAGCACCGTCACCGCACGGCCCAGGACATCGTCCATCGGCGGCAGTTCATCGAAAATGCGGGTGGCCGCGATCGGTTTCACGCGTGGGCTCCGAGCAGCGGATTGAAATGAAGGCCGAAGACCACAAGCGCCATCACCACACTTGCCGCGAAGAGCGAATCCACGCGGTCCAGCATTCCGCCATGACCGGGAATGAGACCGCCTGAATCCTTGTAGCCGAAATGCCGCTTGATCGCGGATTCGAGAAGGTCACCCAGATGCGCCACAATGCTCAGCGCCGCGGCAAAGGCCAAGGCCGCCACGATATCGACCGCAAAAACAGCAGTGAATATGGAAAAAAACACCACCGCCGTGACGGTGCCGCCGATGGTGCCGGCCCAGGTCTTGCCGGGCGACAGTTTTGGAGCAAGCTTCCTGCCGCCGATCAACTTGCCGAATACCAGCGCGCCCGTATCGGTGGCCCATACGATCACAAAAAGCCCCAGGATAAACCACACGCCTTGAGACTTTGCTGGCAGGATGCGCAAAGCGATCAGTGCGAGCGCTGGCAGGCCGATATAGAGCACGCCCACCGCATGCCATATCGGATTGTCGTCGCGCTGACGGGCGAAGACATAGGCCGCCGCCGCTCCCACTACCAACAGCGAAAATGCAATCGTAAATAGGCCAAAGGCGAGAGCCGTTACCGCGAGCACAACCGCGGCGCCGGTAATACTTGTCTGCACATGAATCGGCTGATGATCGGTTGCTTCACGCTGTGCCGGCGAGCGCACCATGCGGTGCCATTCGCGCGCGGCGAACAACATGACCAGCACCGTCACGCATTCGAAAGGAACCGGCCAGGGAAGAACCGCAAGCGCAATCGCGATCACCGCCATGAACAGGCCGAACAGGATTCTCAGGAAGGTTTCGCTGCCGCTCCTGATCATCTGGCCGGGATGGGGCTGACTCATGGTCATCGACTCATGCTCACGCCACCGCCCCGGAATCGATATCGAGGGCGCCGAAGCGCCGTTCGCGGCCAGCAAACTTGGCCATGGCCGATTCCAGCGCGGCCCGGTCGAAATCCGGCCATAGCGTATCCAGGAACAAAAGCTCGGCATAGGCCGACTGCCAGAGCAAAAAATTCGACAGGCGATGCTCTCCGCTGGTGCGGATCACCAGATCCGGCTCCGGCAGGCCGCTGGTGAAGAGGCGCGCGGCAAAAAGCTCAGGCGTGATGGTCTCAGGGTCAAGGCGCCCTTCGCGCGCGGCGCGCGCCAACTCCTGGGCGGCGGCCACGATCTCTTCCTGCCCGCCATAGTCGAAGGCGAAGGTCAGGTTCATGCCGGTGTTCTTGGCAGTGCGGCTTTCGGAATCCAGGATCATCTGCTGGATATCGGAGGCGACGCGGCCGCGGTGGCCGATGATGCGCATCTTCACGTTACGCTCGACCAGCTCGTCCATGTCGCTGCGGAAATAGGTGCGGAACAGGCCCATCAGCGCGCCCACTTCCGTCTTGGGGCGCTTCCAGTTCTCGGAGGAGAAAGCGAAGAGCGTCAGATTCTCCAGCCTCAGGTCGCAACCCGCGCGCACGGTCTCGCGCACCGCTTTCATGCCAGCATAGTGCCCTGCCTCGCGCGGCAGATAGCGCTTCTTGGCCCAACGGCCATTGCCGTCCATGATGATGGCGACGTGGCGGGGCAGGGTCGAGGACGCGTCGCTCATCACACCTGCATGATTTCCTGCTCCTTGGCATGGAGCGCGGTGTCGATGTCCTTGACGTGGGCGTCGGTCATCTTCTGCAGAACATCGCCACGGGTGTGATGCTCGTCCTGGCTGATCTTGTGATCCTTCTCCAGCTTCTTGAGCACCTCCATGCCGTCGCGGCGCACATTGCGCACCGCCACGCGGGCGGCCTCGGCATATTTGGCGGCGAGCTTGGTCAGTTCCTTGCGCCGGTCCTCGTTCAGCTCGGGCAGCGGCACGCGCAAAAGCTGGCCGTCCATCTGCGGATTGAGACCCAGCCCCGCATCGCGGATGGCCTTGTCCACTGCCTTGGCCAGGCCCTTGTCCCAAACCTGAACCGTGATCATCCGGGGCTCTGGCGTGGAAATGGTGCCGACCTGATTGATGGGTACGACATTGCCGTAAGCCTCGACCTTGACGGGATCGAGCAGCGCCGCGCTGGCGCGGCCGGTGCGAAGGCCGGAAAGTTCGCTCTTGAAGGTGGCAACCGCCCCGTTCATGCGGCGGTCGAGTTCGTCCTTGTTGTAGGCGTCAGCCATACCGTCGCTCCATGCCCCCGGAATCGTTCTTAAGCAAGTTTCGCCCTGGCAAGAGATTACCTTAAACCCCCGCCAGCGCTTTATTTTTCTTCGATGATGGTTGCCCGGCCCTCGCCCCGGAGCACCTTGACCAGGCCGCCCGGTTCTCCCAGCGAAAAGACCAGAATCGGGATGCCGTTTTCGCGCGAAAGCGAGATGGCGGCGGCGTCCATCACCTGAAGATTCTTGGCTAAGACCTCGTGATAGCTGAGGGAATCATAGCGCTTGGCGCCGGGAACTTTCTTGGGATCGGCGTCGTAGACCCCATCCACCTGGGTGGCCTTGAGCATGGCGTCACAGGACATTTCCGCGGCCCGCAAGGCCGCGGCAGTGTCGGTGGTGAAGAAGGGATTGCCGGTGCCGGCGCCAAAGATCACCACCCGGCCCTTTTCCATGTGCCGGATGGCCCGGCGGCGGATATAGGGCTCGCAGACATTGTTCATGGCGATGGCCGACTGGACCCGGCTCGCCAGGCCTACCCGTTCCAGGCCGGCCTGCAGCGCCAGCGCGTTCATCACCGTGGCCAGCATGCCCATGTAATCGGCGGTGGAGCGGTCGATGCCCTTGGCCGAACCGGCCAGGCCGCGAAAGATATTGCCGCCACCCACCACCATGCACATCTCGGTGCCGGCGGCCTGTGCCTCGGCGACATCGCGGGCGATACGGTCCACCACATCGATGTTGATGCCGAAGCTGTCATCGCCCATCAACGCCTCGCCGGAGACTTTGAGCAGGACCCGGCGGTATTTCGGCGCTGGCGGCATGGGCACTTCCTTATCGACTAGAGGCCTTTTCGACTAACGGGTGCCCGCCATCTGGGCGACTTCGTCGGCAAAGTCGGCGTCGGCCTTCTCGATGCCCTCGCCCACCTGGAAGCGGACAAAGCCTTCCACCGTGATGGGCGCGCCGATTTCCTTGGCGGCCTTCTCGACCACCTTGGCGATCTGGGTCTCGCCGTCGACCACGAAGGTCTGCTGCAACAGCACCGTCTCTTCGTAGAATTTGCGCATGCGCCCTTCCATCATCTTCTCGATGACATTTTCGGGGCGGCCCGACTGGCGCGCGATCTCGGCCTGGACATTGCGCTCGCGCTCGACGACTTCCGGGGCCAGATGCTCCGGCGCGATGGCGAGCGGGGCGGCCGCGGCGACATGCATGGCGAGCTGCTTGGCCAGAGCCGACAGCTTGTCCTTGTCGCCGGTGGACTTCAGGCCCACCAGCACGCCGATCTTGCCCAACTCGGGCGAAGTGGCGTTATGGACATAAGAGGCGACCACGCCCGGATCGACCGTCAGGGCGGCGGCGCGGCGCACCGACATGTTCTCGCCGATCTTGGCGACCAGTTCGGTCAGGGTGTGCTGCACGGTGGCCGAGCCCATCGGCGAGGCCAGCAGCTTCTCCAGATCGCCGCCTTCCTTCAGCGCCAGCTTGGTGGCGTCCTTCACGAAGGTCTTGAACTCGTCATTGCGGGCGACGAAGTCGGTCTCGGCATTCACTTCCAGCAACACGCCGGCCTTGCCGTCCACCGCGATGCCGACCAGGCCTTCGGCGGCGGCGCGGCCGGCCTTCTTGGCGGCCTTGGAGATGCCTTTCTTGCGCAGCCAGTCGATGGCCGCTTCCATGTCCCCATTGGTTTCGTTGAGGGCATTCTTGCAGTCCATCATGCCCGCGCCGGTCTTGTCGCGCAGGTCCTTCACCATGGAAGCGGTGATGTTGGCCATCTGAGTCTCCGTTGAGGTCCGCCCGCGCGCAGCTTGCCGCGCGCGGACGGCAGATTTGTAAACTTAAGCGGTGGCGGGTTCGGCTTCGACCGGCGCAGCGCCGGCTTCGGTGACCACTTCTGCTTCGCCCAGATCCACGCCGGCATCCGCCTGGCTCTTGCCCAGGCCGTCGATCACGGCGCGGGCGGCCAGGTCGCAAAACAGAGCGATGGCGCGGGCCGCATCGTCATTGCCCGGGATCGGATGGGCGATGCCGTCCGGATTGCTGTTGGAGTCCAGGATCGCCATGACCGGGATGCCCAGCTTGCGGGCCTCGGCGATCGCGATGGCTTCCTTGTTGGTGTCGATGACGAACAGCAGGTTCGGCACGCCGCCCATTTCCTTGATGCCGCCCAGCGAACGCTCCAGCTTGTCCTGCTCGCGCAGAAGGCCCAGCAATTCCTTCTTGGTCAGGCCGGAATGTTCGGCGCTCGACAAGGTCTCTTCGATCTGGCGCAAACGGCGGATGGAGTGGGAGATCGTCTGCCAGTTGGTGAGCGTGCCGCCCAGCCAGCGGTGATTGACGTAATACTGGGCGCAGCGCTTGGCGGCGGCGGCGATCGGCTCGGACGCCTGGCGCTTGGTGCCCACGAACAGGATGCGGCCACCGCCGGCGGCGACGTCACGCAAGGTGACCAGCGCCCGATGCAGCAGCGGCACGGTCTGGGTCAGGTCGAGAATGTGGATGTCGTTGCGCTGCCCATAGATGTAGGGCGCCATCTTCGGATTCCAGCGCTGCTGGCGGTGGCCGAAGTGAGCACCCGCTTCCAGAAGCTGGCGCATGGAAAATTCTGGCAAAGCCATTGATTCAGTCTCCTTTACCGGTTGGCCAGACGCGCGGGTTACCGCCCTTGGGCGGCACCGGACGGCGACGATGGAACACCCACCGAAAGCCACCCGCGCGTGCGAGATGGCGGGGCTTATAGGGGCTGGGCCCCTGGGAGGCAAGGCGGAATACCGGGCATTTTACCTTTCCGAAGGCGCCAGCGCGCTAGAAGAACCGGGAACTTTCGCGATCCCCTCGATGCCCCGGTTTTCGGCCATTTTCGCGCCTTCGGGACCCCTTCTTAAGGGGGACTGGCTGACGGCAGAGCGGATCCGCCGGATCGGGACCATTTTCGCCCTTTTGGCGCTGCTCGTGGTGGGGGGCGATGCCTGGCTGCACACCAGCCACGGGGTGACGAATGCCGATGGCGAGCAACTGGGACGGGACTTCGTGAACTATTGGGCGGGCGCCCATCTGGCTGCCGACGGCCAGGCGGCCCGCGCCTACAACCTGCATGACTTTCTGGACTATGAGCGCAGCCAGACGGCGGCCAACGCCCATGTCAAATGGTACTCCTATCCGCCTCCTGCGCTGATGCTGAGCCTGCCATTGGCGTCGATGCCTTTTGTACCGGCGCTGCTGTTCTGGCTGCTGTCGGGTATCGCAATCTGCGCGGCCCTGCTGGCGCGAACCTTGGGCTGGCATCTGGCGTTGCTGGCGGCGTCCGCGACACCAGCCTCTCTGGTCAACGCCCTGTGGGGCCAGAACGGCCAGTTCAGCGCCGCCCTGCTGTGCGGCGGCTTTCTCTTCCTGGAATCCCATCCCTGGCTGGCGGGACTGCTGTTCGGGATGTTGTGCTACAAACCGCATCTCGCAGTGCTTGTTCCTGTTGCTTTGGCGTGCGGGGGATATTGGCGCGCCTTCCTCGCCGCCGGCATTGCGAGCCTGGCCATCTGCGGCGGCGCTTTCCTGCTGGGTCCGGACGTCTGGGCCGCGTTCCTCAAGAGCGCGCCGCTCAACGCCAGTATTCTGGAAGTCGGCGACAGCATGTGGCACCGCATGCCCACCGCCTTTGCCGCCATCCGGCTTGCGGGAGGCAGCATCGGCGCCGCCTATGCCGCCCAGCTTCTGTCGGCGCTGGTTGCTCTTGTCATGGTCATGAAGATCTGGCGCAGCGGCGCGACCTTGGCGGTCAAGGCGAGCGCGACAATTGCCGGGACCTTCATGGTCACGCCCTATGCCTGGGATTACGACCAGATCGCGCTGGTCTTCGTGGCCGCGTGGCTGGCGGCAGAAGGCATCCGCGATGGCTTCCGGCCGGGAGAAAAGATCGTCCTGGCTCTTAATATCGCCGCGCCGCTGATCTACTCGCCCCTGGCGGCGGCCACGCACATCCAGGTCGGGCCGCTGGCGTTATGGCTGTTGCTGGCGCTGATCGCACGCCGGGCCCTCGATACCGGCGATCAGCAGGACCAGCATCGGCAAGCCCGGACCCTTCCCCTTAGCCGGATGGCGTAACGGCCTCGATTTGCGGGGCTGCGCCGAGGCGATAATAATTAAACGATATCAATTCCTTATCAAAAAACCAGACACGCACTCTTGCATTTGAGAACTTTCAAGATATATCTCGACTGTATCTATAACAGTTTGGAGTTATTCTATGAGACATTGCCATACCGATCACGACCATCAAGGCCACCACCACCATCATGGCGGCTGGAAGAGCTTTATCCATCGCCGCCATCGCGGTGGCTGGGGTGGAAACCCTTTCGGCGAGGACGGCGAAGGCCGGCGCGGCCGCGGCCGCCGGGTGTTCGACGCCAGCGAACTGCAACTGGTTCTGCTGAAGCTTCTGAGCGAGCAACCCCGTCACGGCTATGACCTGATCCGCGCCATCGAGGAGCTGACCGGCGGCGCCTATTCGCCCAGCCCCGGCGTGGTCTATCCCACCCTCACCATGCTGTCGGAGATGGGCCATACAAGCGAGGACCAGAGCGAAGGCAGCCGCAAGACCTATGCGGTGACGCCGGACGGCCAGGCCTTCCTCGACGCGCGCAAGACCGAAGTCGCGGCGCTGATGGCGCGGCTGGCCGAGATGGCGAGCGAGCGGGCGCGCTTCGACAATGTCCCGGTTCGCCGGGCGATGATGAACCTGCGCGCGGTGCTGATGCACCGGCTGGGCGAAGAGACCGTCAAGCCCGAAACCCTGCATGCCGTCACCGCGATCATTGACGAGGCGGCCCAGCGCATCGAGCGGCTGTGAGCTAAGCGCTGCTTTGGGCGGCCTGACGCTGAAGCATCAGCATCAGGCCCAGCAGCAACAGCGGCGTGATCAGGCCCAGCGCCATGACGCGTGGCGGATTGAAGATGGGCGCGAGATAGCAGAGCAGCGGCAGCATCAGCACCAGGGGCCGCGCATTCTCCCGCATCGCCGCGACTTGCAACAGCGTCGCCAGCGCCAGCAGGATCAGGTCGTAATTGGACAGATGCGGACTGGCCAGCAGCACGGCGCAGCAAAGAATGGCCAGGCGCTGGGGATTTCCTGAGCGGAAGGCCTGCCAGGTAAAGATAACGGCTACTGCGGCGGCCACGATTTGCGCCGCCGTCGCCAGCCAATGCGGCGCACCCAAGAGGCTGACGCAGGTTGAGACGCTTTCGTCCCACATATGCCCCCAGTCGGTGGCGTTCACCCCGGCCACGGCTTGCGGATGCAGATAGACGTTGAACCAATCCAGCCACAGCGACGGCCCGAACAGGACAGCACTGAGCAGACACAGCACCGTCGCGGAGGCGATGGCTGCGATAAGCGCCCTGCCCTCGCCTGCGGCCAGCAACGCCAGGAATGGCAGCGGCGCATATTGCGGCTTGAACACCAGAACACCGATCAGCGCCCCGGCCAGAACCGGCCTGGTCCCGACCAGTGCGATGCCGCCGATGATCAGCGCCGCCACCAGCACGGCGTTCGATCCCGCCACCACATTGTTGGAGGCGGCGGGCGCCAGGAATGCCGCCGCCACAAAAAACAACCAGCTTTTGCCGGGCGCGAATTTGTGCAGGGCCCAGGCCAGCGCCGCGAACTGTGCCAGCTGGCTGAGCAGCAGCGACCAGCCGACTGACAATTTGGCGAACGGCACGACCAGCAGCAGATAGACCGGCGGATAAGGAAAAAGCGGAAAGGGCAGCGGCGCGGACAGCCAGTGGGCGAACTGGCTGTTGGTGGCGCTGGTGATCCAGGCCTGGTCGTAGATATGGGAAAGATCGTGACTGAAGACGGCCCTCGCCGCCGCCAGGAAGATCACCCAATCCGCGCCCAGGGCGTTGAACCGCGGCCCGATCGCGCCGTCATGGCCCGTGCCGGTGGCAATAACCAACGCCCAGCCATAAAGCCCGAACAGCACTGCGATGCCTGCAAGGGGCCAATGCCGTTTGACGACTGGCGGAAGCGAATCCATGCCGCATTATGAGCTGGAAAGGATTTCCGTGATATTGACGCGCCCATGACCCGCCCCGACCCGATCCGCCAGACCATTCTTGATTTGCGCCCCTCCGGCATCACCCAGGTGACGGCACTGGGGCTCGGCAATCCCGACGTGCTGCCGCTGTGGTTCGGCGAGACCGACCTGGTGACGCCGCCCTTCATCCGCCAGGCCGCCGCAAGGGCGCTGGAAGATGGCAAGACCTTCTATACCAACGCCCGCGGCATCCAGCCCCTGCGCGAAGCCATCGCGGCTTTCCACAAGCGCACGATCGGCGCCGACATCCCCATCGAGCGCATCACCGTGCCCGGCGCCGCCATGATGGCGGTGGTGACCGCCCTGCAGATGGTGTGCGAGACCGGTGACAATGTGGTGATCGTCTCTCCCATCTGGCCGAACATCTTCCAGGCGACCAAGGTTGTGGGCGCCGAACCGCGCCTGGTGCGGCTGGACGAAGACTGGAATGCGGGACGCTGGCATCTGGACCTCGACAAGCTGTTCGACGCTTGCGATAGCCGCACCAAGGCGATGTTCCTGGCCTCGCCCGGCAATCCCACCGGCTGGATGCTGACGGCGGCCGAGCAGAAGGTCATTCTGGATTTCTGCCGGATGCGCGGCATCGCCATCCTGGCCGACGAGGTCTATGGCACCCTGATCTATGACGGCGCGACGCATGCGCCATCCTTCCTTTCCATCGCCGATGACGAGGATGCAATCTTCGCCATCAATAGCTTCTCCAAGCCCTGGGCGATGACGGGCTGGCGCATCGGCTGGCTGGTGCATCCGAAGAGGGTCGAGCCTGCCGCCGCCGCCATGGCCCAGTGCAACAACACGGGTTCGACGCACTTCGCTCAGTATGGCGCGCTGGCCGCGCTGTCACCGGAAGGCGATGTCTTCCGCGGCGAATTGCTGGCGCGCTGCCGGGCGGGCCGCGATGTGGTGGACGGGTGGATCGGCCGCCAGAACCGGGTGCACTGGCTGAGGCCCGACGGCGCCTTTTACGGCTTCCTGCATGTGGACGGGCTGAAAGACAGTCTGCGCTTCTGCCAGGACATGGTGCGCAATGACAAGGTCGGCGTCTCGCCCGGCTGGGCCTTCAGCCTGGGCGACCCGCGCGATGACTCCTATGTGCGCATCTGTTTCGCCCAGGATGCCGACCGCCTGGCGCAGGCGCTGGAGCGATTAGATAGGGCGATCAAAAAGCTTTAAAGCGCCCAACCGCTATCGGCAAACTAGTAAGCAAATAGAGTCCTTCGCGGAACGGAAGGCCTCGCAAACCCAAAAGAACAATGGCTGCTGCCCAAACTGGACACCCTTAAACAGCGCATCAAGAACAGCCAAAAGCAGAACACCATAGATAACCGACTTGTATAAGATTTCTATTTTTGCGTCGGAATGCAGCCGCGAGTGCTTTCTGAAATTGTCTTCGGACACAAAAAAGAAAATACACTTCCACCACCGCCCTTTGAATTCGAGCGGACTGGCAGTCGATATTTTTTGACCGAGCTGAATCTCCGGCAGTTCATGTTGATAGAGCGCCTCTATTGCCGCGCCCTGCCTCACAGAAGCTTGCAACAGCCGATGATACCAATGCCTGTCGATAAAATAAAACAGCGCAGCTATAGGCGCGACCGCAGCCAACACCAACATTGCGAAAGACAACCGTAAATCGAGATACGGTACATCAACCCACTTCCCCTGCGTCACGCCGATAGCACCTATCGCCGCCGCCAGAATAGTGAAAAACAGGTTCCGGATTTTCATTTCCATGTCGTTAAAGTGCATCTGCACCGATACAACATGTTTCCAAGCATCAACTGCGATCTTCAATCTTTCTGGATCGGGCGCAGATGGACTCGGGAGTTGCGACATAGTTACCCCCCAAACAGTGATTTAAGTTCGCCGAAGTTCGAAATGATATGCGTCGGAACTACAGTTCGAACCGTGGTGACTCTTTCTTTTTCCACCGCCACGTCCGGCCAATGCGACGCCTTCCGAAGAAGTTCGTAGCCTGGATGATTCTGCACAACACCATACTTTGCGAATACATCAGTAACACCGGCATCTTGAGCCATAGCAACATCCCTCATCAGGCTATCACCTACATAGACCGCCTCTTCGGCGGGCTTTTTTAAATCGGCGAGGATGTCTAACAGCACTTCGGGATTCGGCTTCGAGACACCTTCTGGCAAATAATGATGCTGGGCATGCCGCAATCGGTATTTGTCTCGATGAACATGACTAGTGACGTCGCCGGGAATTTCATGGTCAGGCGGCGAAAAAATAAAATCTATGAATGGGTCCAATTCCAGTCGGTGAACCCGATCAACGGTGTAGAACGCGCGACTATCGGTATAAAGAACAATCACGACATTCTTTGATCGTAGCCACGACAGGGTTTCGCGCACCCCATCATATAGAACTAAGCTCGATTTTCTCGCTTTCCGATATGCATGCACGGCCTCGTCAAAACGCTTGTTCAAATCTTCATTCGGGAACTTTTCCTGAAGGGGCGGAAGACTTTCTATCAAAAAAGCATATTCGGACGTGCCAAATTTCTGATGCACCTTTCGGATAGCAGGTAGAAGATCATCTTCCGCAACTCCACTAATACGCACCAATTCCCTGAGCATGGCGCCAAAACTCTGGTGCCACATCTCAAACCAGTCGTATAGCGTGTTATCGAAATCGGAAATTAAGATCGATTTTTTCATCACACTATACTGCTTCTACCGACATCACGCCCGGCAGCGCGGCGATACGCGAACGCAAGGTGGCGTTCACCGCAATGCGCTTCTTCAGCTCGATCTCTACTTCCTCGCCCGAAGCGCCCGGCACCACGATATTCACCAGCCCCTTGCCGGCCTGCGACATCTCGGCCGCGAGCTGACCCAGGGAGGACGCATCGGAGAGGCGCACCACCATCCCCTCGCCCGCCTGCTGCGCGGCATAGTCCAGATCCAGGATCGTGGCCGCCCGCAGCTTCAGCTCATCGCCGTCCCATTCCGCGCTGGCCGTGATCAGCAGCGATTTGCCCGCCTCCAAAAGCGGCCGGCTGGCGGCCAGCACTTCGGGGAACAGCATCACCTCGAACATGCCGGTGGGATCGGAGAAGGAGACAAAGGCATACATCTGCTCGCTGCGGCCCCGCCGTTCCGATTTCTTGATCAGGGTGCCGGCGATCTTGGCCTTGAAGCCGCCGCGGCGGCGGTCTTCCAAGAGAGCCGCATAAGTCGACGCGCCCAGCCGCTTCAGCGCCGGGCCATAGGCATCCAGCGGATGACCCGACAGATAAAAGCCCATGGCCGAGAACTCCTCGCCCAGCCGCTCATGCACCGGCCAGTCCGGCATCGCGGCAAGACGTATATCTTCCGTCGCACCGCCGCCGCCAAACAGCGAGACCTGGCCGCTTTCCCGCTCGCGCTGCGCGGCCTGCGCCCCGCCCAGGATGCGGTCGGAATTTTCCACTACCTGCCGCCGGTTGGGATTGAGGCTGTCGAAGGTGCCGGCGCGGACCAGGTTTTCGAAGGCGCGCTTGTTGACCAGCCTGGGATCGATGCGGCGGGCAAAATCGGACAGACTTTTGAAGCGCCCGCCCTCTTTTCGCACCTCGACGACATGGTCCATGGCCTGGCGGCCGACACCCTTCACCGCCGCCAGCGCGTAGAACACGGTATTGGCCTCGGCATCGCAGGTGAACACCGCTTCGCTGACATTGATGTCGGGCGGCGCCACTTTCACCCCCAGCCGCTGGGCCTCCTGGCGGAAGATGTTGAGCCGGTCGGTGTTGCCGATATCCAGGGTCATGGAGGCGGCCAGGAATTCGACCGGATAATTCGCCTTGAGGTACGCGGTCTGGTAGGCGACCTGGGCGTAAGCCGCGGCATGGCCCTTGTTGAAGCCATAACCGGCGAATTTCTCGGCCTGTTCGAAGATGGTCTCCGCGACATCCTTGGTGATCTTGCGTTCCGCCGCGCCCTTCATGAATTTTTCCCGCTGCGGGATCATCTCTGCCGGGATCTTCTTGCCCATGGCGCGGCGCAGGATGTCGGCCTCGCCCATGGTGTAGCCGGCAAGTTCGCGGGCGATGCGCATGACATCGTCCTGATAGGTCATCACGCCATAGGTTTCTTTCAGGATCGGCTCCAGGGCGGGGTGGAGATATTCCACCACCTCCTTGCCGTTCTTGCGCGCGATGTAGGTGGGGATGGAATCCATCGGGCCCGGCCGGTACAGCGCCACGAGCGCCACCAGATCGTTGATGTGGTTCGGCTTCATCTTGCGCAGCAGGTCGCGCATGCCGGCGCCTTCCATCTGGAAGACGCCGACGCTGTCGCCATGGCTCAGCATCTCGAAGGTGTTGATGTCGTCGAAATCGATGGTCTGGGTGTGAAGCCCGATGCCGCGCTTCTTGAGCAGCTCCTCGGCCTTGGCGATGACGGTCAGGGTCTTGAGGCCCAGAAAGTCGAACTTCACCAGCCCGGCTTTTTCCGCATCCTCATAGTCGAACTGGGTGACCGGCATGTCGGAGCGCGGATCGCGATAGAGCGGCAGGATCTCGTCCAGCGGCCGGTCGCCGATCACCACGCCGGCCGGATGGGTCGAAGCATGGCGGTAAAGGCCCTCGATCTTTTCGGTGATCTCGAACAGGCGCTGGGCGATCGGTTCCTGTTCGGCGATCTGCTGCAAGCGCGGCTCGCTCTCCACCGCCTCTTTCAGGGAAATGCTCTTGCCCGGCGGATTGGGGATCAGCTTGGCGATACGGTCCACCAGGCCCAGCGGCATCTGCAGCACCCGGCCGGCATCGCGCACCGCAGCGCGCGCCTGAAGCGAACCCAACGCCATGATCTGCGCCACCCGGTCTGCGCCATATTTGTCGCGGACATAGCGCACCACCTCGTCCCGCCGCTCCTGGCAGAAGTCGATATCGAAGTCCGGCATGGAGAGGCGTTCCGGATTGAGGAAGCGCTCGAAGAAAAGCCCGAACCGCAGCGGGTCCAGGTTGGTGATGTCCAGCGCCCAGGCCACCAGCGAGGACGCGCCCGAGCCACGCACGCCGACGGGAATGCCCTGCCCGCGCGTCCACTTCATGAAGTCCGAAACGATCAGGAAGTAGCCGGGAAAACCCATGCGGTTGATGATGCCGAGCTCATAGGCCAGCCGTTCGTCATAGACCTTGCGCTCCGCCGCCAGCGGCGCACCGGTCAGGCGCCGGTCCAGCCCCTGCTCGGCCTGGGCTTTCAGCTCCTCTTCCGCCGATTTGCCGGATGGCGGCACGAAGACGGGCAGGATGGGCTTGCGCTTGACGGGGCGGAAGGCGCAGCGGCGCGCGATCTCCACCGTATTCTCGATCGCTTCCGGCAGGTCGGCGAACTGGGCCTGCATCTCGGCGGCGGTCTTGAAGCGGTGCTCGCGCGTCAGCCGGCGCCGGTCATCCTGCGAAACGAAAGTGCCGTCGGCGATGCAAAGCAGCGCGTCATGGGCCGCGTACATATTGGCGCGGCCGAAATGCACGTCATTGGTCGCCACCAGCGGCAGGTGCTTGTCATAGGCAAGATCGAGCAGCGCATCCTCGGTGGCGCGCTCCTCGGGCAAACCATGGCGCTGCAATTCTATATAGAGGCGGCCGGGAAAGGCCGCCGCCAGTTTCGCCAATATCTCTTCGGCGGCGTGGCTCTGGCCATCCAGCAGCTGTTGATTGAGCGGCCCGCCCGGCCCGCCGGTCAGAAGGATCAGCCCCTCGGCATGGGCGAAAAGCTTTTCGACCTTCACATGGGGCCAGTCGCCCGGCTCTACCTCCAGATAGGCGGCCGACAGCAGCTTGGTGAGGTTCTGGTAGCCCACCTGGTTCTGGGCCAGCAGCGCGACATGCGGCGGCTTCTTGCGGGTGCCGGTCTGGTGGGGCGCGCGCGGCTGGAATTCCACCGACAGCAGCGCGCCAATGATGGGCTGGATGCCTGCCTTGGTCAGGGTGTCCGAGACCTCATAGACCCCGAACAAATTGTTGGTGTCGGTGACGGCGACGGCCGGCGTCCCCGCTTCCCGCGCCAGATCGGCCAATTCCTTGGGCCTGACCGCCCCTTCCAGCAGGGAGTAGGCGCTCTTGACGCGCAGGTGGACGAACGAAGCCATGGCAGATTTCCGAAACGACTTTTCCGAGACGACGGGCGAGTATCGCCCGGTCCGAGCCGCAACGGGGCTTAGGAAGCCCCGCTATCCACAGCGTTCCGCTTAGATAGGCAGATGGCTCATGGCGGCATGGGCGCCGCTGGCCAGCACAAAGGCCGACACCATGAAAAGAACCAGACCCGCCCCGGCCGCCACATCCTTGATCCACATGATCCTGATCTCCCGCTTGGTTGGATTTTGTTCTACTTTGGTTCCAACTGGGATGCAAGAACAAACCGTGATCGAATTGCCGTGAAATTCCACGGCAGAGGTCCAGTAGCGTTGATTACGCTGGTAGCTCATCGCATTTACAACTCGTCAGCCTACGGATCGTTTCTTTTTTTGGCACAGTCTTGTATTTAACTGATATGTTATTTAACTTACTGGTTATGCAAAACCTCGACGCCGCCTACGCTGCCCTCGCTGACCCTACCCGCCGCGCCATCCTGGCCCGGCTGGCGCTGGGGGAAGCCACGGTGGGCGAAATCGCCGAACCCTTTCCGGTCAGCGGGCCCGCCATTTCCCGGCATCTGAAAGTGCTGGAGGGCGCACGCCTGATCGCCCGTACCCGCCGCGGCCAGCAACTGATCTGCCGCCTTGATCCCGAAGGGCTGACGGCCGCGCAGGAATGGCTGGACCAGACCCGGGCCTTCTGGGCCGGCGCCTTTGACCGTCTCGACACCCACATCAGGAAAACCCCGGAGAAGAAAAGATGAGCACCACGACCCTCAATCCCGTGCTTCAGGTCCGCCGCGTCTTCGACGCCACGCCCGAAGAACTGTTCGACGCCTGGTTCACCCGCGAACAATGGCAGGCGTGGATCGGGCCGGAAGGTTGCCAGTGCGAGGTGCCGCTGCTGGAAGCCTGGAAGGGCGGCCGCTACCGCATCCAGATGCATCTGAGCGACGGGCGCGAGATCCCGGTCGAAGGCGAATTCCAGGTCGTCGACCGCCCCCGCACCCTGGTGTTCAGCTGGGGCTGGGCGCTGGCCGGCGGCAGCACCACGGTGCGGCTGAGCTTCAGGCCGGTAGCGGATGGCACCGAACTCACCTTGATCCATGAGGGCCTGCCCACGGCGCAAGACCGCGAGGGTCACGGCAAGGGCTGGAATTCCACCCTCAACAAGCTCGGCCGCTTCGTCAAAGGCGAAACGCCATAACGCAAGGCCGCGTAGAATGCTGGTCGCGGGTCCCACGTCTCAACGTGGGGCCTGCGTACCCTCGATCAGCTTGCCCTGGTGCAGGAGAAACGCGCGGTCCATCCGAGAAGCCAGCTCGAAATTGTGCGTGGCGATCAGCGCCGCCAGCCCTTGCGCCCGGGTGATGGAGATCAGGGCATCGAACACCCCACCCGCAGTCTTGGGATCGAGATTGCCGGTCGGCTCATCCGCCAGAAGGATGCGCGGCTGGTTGGCGAGGGCACGGGCGATGGCGACACGCTGCTGCTCGCCGCCCGATAGCTGTGACGGCCGGTGCGTCAGGCGCTGTCCAAGTCCCAGCACCGTCAGCAGCCGCTCGCCTTCCTTGGCCGCCTCGGCGCGCGAGCGGCCGGCGATCATCTGCGGCAGCACCACATTCTCCAGGGCGTTGAACTCCGGCAGAAGATGGTGGGCCTGATAGACAAAACCGATGGTGCTGCGCCGGATGCGGGTGCGTTCGGCATCGGGCAGCCGGGAGGCCGCGACGCCCTCGACATGGATCTCGCCGCTGGTCGGGGCTTCCAGCAAACCGGCGATGTGCAGCAGCGAGGACTTGCCGGCGCCGCTCTGGCCGACCAGCGCCACGATCTCCCCGGCGCGCAGGGACAGATCGAGCCCGCTGAAAACTTCGAGCTGGCCCTCACCCTCCTTGAATCGCCGGGTGATGGCTTCAAGCCGCAGAACCTCACTCATACCGCAGCGCCTCGACCGGATCGAGCCGCGCCGCCCGCCAGGACGGATACAGCGTGGCCAGGAAGGTCAGCACCAGCGCCATCACCACCACCGACGCCACTTCGCTCGCGTCCATCTTCGCCGGCATGCGGGAGAGGAAATAGACGGTGGGATCGAACAGCGGTGTGCCCGTCAGTTTGGAGAGAGCCTGACGCAGGCTTTCGATATTGGCGCAGAACAGAACCCCGGCGGCAAAGCCAAGTATGGTGCCGGTGACGCCGATGCTGGCGCCGGCGATGAAAAAGACGCGCATAACCGCGCCGCGCGTCGCCCCCATGGTGCGCAGGATGGCGATGTCGGCGGACTTGTCCTTCACCAGCATGATCAGGCCGGAGATGATGTTAAGCGCCGCCACCAGGATGATCAGCGACAGGATCAGGAACATCACATTGGCCTCCACCTGGATGGCCTCGAAAAAGGCGCTGTTGAGATCCTGCCACGGCACGGCTCTGGCATTGGGCCCGCCTGCCTTGGTCAGCGCCGGCAGCAACCCCAAGTCGCTGTCCGGATCGGTCAGCATCACCTCGATGCCGTTCACCGTGTCGCCATAGTTGAAATAGTCCTGCGCCTCTTCCAGCGGCATGAAGAGATAATTGTTGTCATAGAGCGTATTGCCGACGCGGAAAGCGGAGATGATGCGATAGGTCTTTACCCGTGGCGTGGTGCCGAAAGGCGTGACATTGCCCTTGGGCGCCAGCAAGGTGATCTCTCCACCCACGCGCAGGCCCAGCTTGGCGGCCAGCCCTGCGCCCACGATCACCACATCGTCGCCCTTGAAATAGTCGAGCGAACCGGGCAGCAGCTTCTCGGCCACCAACGTCGTCTTGGCCAGGTCGCCGGCGCGGATGCCGCGCACGATCACGCCGGTATTGACGCCGTTCTGGCTGGCCATCACCTGGCCATCCACGATAGGCGCGGCGCGCACCACGCCCGGCACTTTCAGTACCCGCGCCGTCACCTGGTCGTAGGCGGGCATGTGGCCAAGCTGCGACTGGATGGTGACATGGCCGGACAGGCCCAGGATGCTTTTCAGCAGCTCCACCTTGAAGCCGTTCATCACGCTCATCACGATGATCAGGGTCATAACCCCCAGCGCGATGCCGATCAGCGAGAACAGCGAGATGACCGAAATGAAGCTTTCCTGGCGCTTGGCGCGCAGATAGCGCGCCGCGATCATCCATTCGAAGGGCGCGAAAATGCCCGTGCTTTTATCGGCTTGGCGGGGGGGAGAGTCTGGCATGCGGCCAACCTAAGGGCGTTGTGCGAATCCGTCTATACAAAGAGAGCACCTAAGCCTTGCGTCCTATGGCCCTCGGCCCCATACCCCTGTCGTGAACGTCATGAATCCCCCTGTCCGCGCCGAGATCACCGGCTTCCGGCGTCTCGAACTGATCGCCCTGTTCGGGGTGCTGACGGTCTTCACCCCCATCGGCATCGATCTTTATCTGCCGGCCCTGCCCACCATCGCGGCCGAGTTCAAGACATCCATCGCGGCGGTGGAACATTCTCTGGCGTCCTTCTTTCTGGGGCTCTGCCTGGGCCAGGCCATGGTCGGTCCCATTTCGGATCGCTTCGGCCGCCGCTGGCCGATCCTGGCCGGCCTGGGGCTTTATATTTTGGGCGCCACGGGCTGCGCGTTGGCCCAAGGCCCCATCACCCTGGACATCGCCCGCTTTGTCGAAGCCGTAGGCGGCTGCGCCGGCACGGTTCTGGCGCGCGCCTGCGTGCGTGATATTTTTCCGCCACAGGAAGCCGCCCGCATCTTCGCCCAGATGCTCTTGATCCTGTCGGTGTCGCCGCTGTTCGCGCCCTTCGTCGGCGGCTGGCTCTTGCCGATCACGGGATGGCGCAGCCTGTTCTGGCTGCAGGCCGCCTCGGCGCTGCTGACGGTGGGCGTGGTGTGGCGGATGCTCCCCGAAAGCCATCCCGGCTCGGACCGGCGGCTTCATCCTTTTCATGTGCTGGTGGACTATTGGACCATCGCCAAGGACCGCCGCTTTTTCCGCTTCGTCATTCCCGCGACGCTGACCGGCGCGGGCCTCTATGTCTTCCTCACCGGTTGGGCCCATGTGGTGATCAATCTGTTCGGCGTGCGGCCGCAATATTTCGGCTTCACTTTTTTGATGAACGGCATCGGGCTGGTGGTGTTCAGCCAGGGTGCCGCCCGCTGGCTGAGAACCCATCCGGGCGAGCCGCTGTTCTTTGCCTGTCTTGCCACCAATGCGATAGCGGGCGTGCTGGCGCTCGCGTTCGGCTGGCTGGGTTGGGGCGGCCTCGTGGGCCTGCTGCCCTGGACCGTCGTCTATTGCGCCATGATCGGCTCGATCAACGCCACCGGCTCAGGGCTCGCCATGCACCATTTCGGTCACGCCGCCGGCATGGCCTCGGCCTTGATCGGCATTTTCCTCTATGGCGGCGGCACGCTCGCCTCCGCCATGATGGGGGCCTTCGTTACCCCCACCACGCCGGTGCCGCTGACCGGGCTGATGGCGCTGTTCGGCGTGGCCGGCGTGACCACGTATCTCCTGTTCAGGCCAAGGCCGGCGGGCTAAACAGACCCCTCCTTATTTTTGGAGCTTTTTTCCATGCAGCGCGCCCTCGACATTGACCGCAGCCGGTTCGCCGACTGGTACCAGGCAGTGGTGCGCGACGCCGACATGGCCGAGACCAGCCCGGTGCGCGGCGCCATGGTGATCAAGCCCTGGGGCTATGGTGTGTGGGAGCAGATCCAGCGGGAGCTGGACCGGCGCATCAAGGCCACCGGCCATGAGAATTGCTACTTCCCCATGTTCATTCCCCTCTCCTTCATCGCCAAGGAGGCCGAGCATGTCGAAGGCTTCGCCAAGGAAATGGCGGTGGTCACTCATCATCGCCTGAAGATGATCGACGGCAAGCTTGAGCCCGATCCGGCTGCCAAGCTGGAAGAGCCGCTGGTGGTGCGCCCCACCTCCGAGACCATCATCGGCGATGCCTTTGCGCGCTGGGTGCGCAGTCACCGCGACCTGCCGCTCCTGATCAACCAATGGGCCAATGTGGTGCGCTGGGAAATGCGGCCGCGCCTTTTCCTGCGCACCACCGAATTTCTCTGGCAGGAGGGTCACACCGCCCATGCAACCGAGGCCGAAGCGGTCGAAGAGACCCGCAAAATGCTGGAAGTCTATCGCAGCTTCGCCGAGGACTATCTGGCCATGCCGGTGATCGCCGGCGAGAAGCCGGAGAATGAGCGCTTCCCCGGCGCCGTGAACACCTATTCCATTGAAGCGATGATGCAGGACGGCAAGGCGCTGCAGGCCGGCACCAGCCATTTCCTGGGGACGCATTTTGCGGAAGCCCAGGGCATCAAGTTCCAGGATGACGCCGGGGCCCTCACCTACTGCAACACCACCAGCTGGGGCGTTTCCACCCGGCTGATCGGCGGCGTGATCATGACCCATGGCGATGACGACGGCCTGCGCCTGCCGCCCGCCATCGCGCCCAGGCAGATCGTGGTGGTGCCCATGCTGCGCGACAAGCCGGAAGATGCCGAAGTCCTGAAATATTGCGAGGACCTGGTGGCGATGCTGAACCGCGAGCGCGCCTTCGGCCAGCCGTTGCGCGCCCATCTGGACACCAAGAAGATCAAGTCGGCGGAGAAGCGCTGGAACTGGGTGCGCCGCGGCGCGCCTCTTATTCTCGAGATCGGGCCGCGCGATGCCGCGGCCGGCCAGGTGAGCTATATGCGCCGCGACATGCTGCGCGAGGGCGACAAGGTCAAATCCATCGCCAAGCCGCGCCAGGATTTTCTGGAGAATGCCGTGCAGCTGCTGGCCGAGATCCAGGCGGGACTTTACGCGGAGGCCAAGGCGCGGCTGGACAACAACATCAGGAGCGGCGTCACCGACTGGAAAGGCGTCGAAGACTATTACGCCGGCAGCGACGATGAGTTCAAAGGCTGGCTGAAAGTGTCCTGGTCAAAGCCGAGCGGCGCGGAGCTGGATGCGGTGGACAACAAGCTCAAGGGGCTGAAGCTCACCATCCGCAATGCGCCGCTGCAGCAGCCGGAGAGTTTCGCGCCGTGTCTCTTCACCGGCAAGCCGGGCGTTGAGGAAATTCTGATCGGCCGCGCTTACTGATCTTGCTTCCCAGGCGAGCAGCGCCATCCGCTAGTTCGAGGCTTGCTTGCGCCTGCGGAAATCGTTGGCATCCGACAGCACCTCGCGCAGACTTCCCGCGCCTGGCGACCAGCGCTGCGCCCGGCTCGTGGCCCGCGCCAGGTCACTGGCGCTGACCTCCTGCCGGATCTGCTGGCTGATGCCCATCAACTCCGCGCGCTGCACCGGATTGGCCCGCTGATTGCTCAGCGCCAGGAAATAGGCGGCGCGATCGGTATCCTTTTCCAGGATTTCGCCCCGCATATAGGCGCCGGCGATATTGCCCAAGGCACCGCCATTGCCCTGTTCGGCCGCCTTCACGGTCCATTGCAGGCCCTGATATTTGTCCTGCGGCACACCGCGGCCCGCCGTATAGAGATAGCCCAGCGACAGTTCACCGACCGCGTTTCCAGCGGCCGCGGTCTGACTGAACAGCGCAAAGGCCTTGTTGTCGTCCAAAGGCACGCCATTGCCGGTCATATAAGCCGCACCCAGCAGGTCCTTTGCGCCGATATTGCCCGCCGCCGCGGACTTGTTCAGCCATTCAATAGCAGCCGGCTTGTCCTGAAGCCCGGTGCAGTTCTGCATCAGAAGCTGGCCCATGGCGCCCTCGGCATCAGCATTGCCCTGCTCGGCCAGCGGCTGGAAATTGGCCAAGGCCAGGGCGAAGTTGCGGTTGCGCGCGGCCACGATGCCGGCGGCGATGCTGGGAGTGACCGGCGCGGCCGCCGCCGCAGGCCTGGGCGGATCAGCGCAAGGCGCGGTGGGTACGGTGATGACGGTATTCTGGGCCGCCGCCGGAAGCGCCAGCATCATCACGCCCAAGACGATCAACCCGCGCATCCCCGCTTCCCTTTTTGACTCGTCGAATGTAACGCCCGCCTTCTAAGCTTTTCCAAACTTACGAATACTTAATCTGAGAAACCGTCAGTTTGACGCAAGACCCATTCATCGCTGAGATGGAGGACGGGGCTTACAGGGCGAAAACAATGCGCGAATGGATGATGGCGGCGGTGGCCTTGGCTCTGGGCGCGGTCACGGCACAGGCACAAGCGCAGGACAAGCCCCAGGATTGCTCCCTCAAGCAAATCGAATCCATTCCGATGGAGGTCTATCCCGATCACCTGCTCCTGCCCGTCAGTTTCGGCGACACACCGGAAAAGCTGGTCTTCCTGATGCAGAATGCCGGAAGCGCCGTCAGCGGCGACATCGTCGACAAGCTGAAGCTGCACATCACATCGATGCCGCCCAATGTCCACATCAAGCGCAATGGAGAGGAACTGACCCGCATCGCCCATGTGCGGAACATGCATCTGGGCCGGATGACCATCGAGAATATGGAATTTCTGATGCTGAAACCGGGGAGCTATGGCGGTGAGGTCGCCGGCGACCTCGGCACCCAGTTGTTCGAGAAGGTCGATCTGGAGCTCGACATTGCCGCGGGCAAGTTCAATCTCTTCTCTTCCGATCATTGCCCCCACAACGTGGTCTATTGGACCAAGAATTACGCCGAGCTGCCGTTGAAGCACGAACGGGGATTCAGCTTCCTGCGCGCCGACGTCAGTCTGGACGGCCAGCCTTTGACGGTATCCTTCAGCACCGAAGGGCGCTCGCGCATCGGCATGGACGCCATGCGCCGTCTGTTCAATATCGACGAGACCTCACCCCAGCTCGTGGCCATCGGCCAGGACCTTCTGGGCCACAAGACCTACCGCTTCCCGTTCAAGAGCCTGACGGCGGCGGGCCTGACCGTGAGCAATCCCGATATCGTGGTCTATGACGAGCCGCCGCGTCCGGAATGCAAAACGTCGATGCACTACACCGATCCCGATCCCAATGACCGCTTGCATTCCACCGCACAGCCGCGCCTGACCGAGAATTTTGGCTGCAATGACGCGGTGCTGGGCCTGTCGGTGCTGAGCAAGCTGCGCATCTATGTCTCGCGCCAGGAAAATCTGCTTTACGTCAGTGCCGCGGGCGCCAAATAGGCGCTCAGTGCTGGGCTGACTTTATGGGCCGGCTTTAAAAACGGCTCACCGCTTCGAAGACGACGACAATGGCGGCGGCGATGGTCAGGAGCGGACCGATCAGGTTGCGCTTGCGGGGATGGAAGATGCGCTTCTTCGGAAGCCGCTCTTCGTAAAAGCACCAACTATCCTGCAGCATTCCCCGCGTCCCATCCCGTTCTGGTTGGTTCCAGCCTAGGCCTCGTTTTGTTACTGGGCCTTTAAAAGGTACCGAAAAATACTCCGTATACCCCCCACTGTCACCCCGGGGGGGCCGGACGGGGCCCAGAACGGGCCCGAGGCCGGGCTACCGGTATGTAGAGTGCCCCACCCCGCTGCCGGGCATCCCTTGTACCCAGGGTATCCGGGCCGGCATGGCCGTAATCAGACCCCTTATGTCGGCGTCCGCAGGCCCCGCCATGGCCCCGCTGTCGGGGTCGGTGACATGCCGGGCCCGTTGTTCGTTTGTGTACCAACGGTGCTTGCCGGCCTGGTCCGGGCAAGCCGCGCTATCTGCGCCCCAGCGCAGCTCCACGCAATGATAAGGGTCGAAGGACATGGCAAAGAGCCGGTGGGAAAGATCGTCGAAGCTCAGCGCCAATGGATGCTTGTCGCTGGTGAGGATGGTGATGGCGCAGGCCCTGCTCTCGCGGTCATAGGCCGCCAGCAGGTCGGATTTCAGATCGGTCCCGTCATAGGCGACACGCGGATCGCGGTTCAGCCATTGGCCGATCATTTTTGAAAGCTCCTGGCGGAAGGCGACAAAGGCGGCGCGCAGGCGCGCGTCCCGCGCCGGCGTGGCATAGGCTTCCCATTCGCTGTCTTCGCTGCTGTAGATGTTGGGCGGGATCTCTGAAGGGTGCAGCTTGGCGGAGACGCCATTGGCCACCGCCTGGTTCACCGCCTGCGCCCGGTCATTGAGATCGTTGCACAAGGTGCCCATGGTGGCCTGGAGCTCATAGACCGGATTGAAGTCGCTGCGCCCGCCCGACACCGCCACGCGGGCATATTCGTAATAGCCCAGCGCCGCGCCGCGATAGCGCCAGCGCGGCGTGTCAGAACCTTCGGTGCCCAGATACTGCACCAGGGAGAATTCGCGGATCTGGCTATTGCGCGCCAGCGCATAATGCCCGCCGATCAAAGCGCCATTTTCGCGGGCAGCGCCCTGAAGCTGCTGCGGCCGCCAGTTCTTCAGGCCACCGCCCAAGGATGCCTGGCTTTGGCCGAATTGCGGGCCATAGACGCTGCGCGAAATGGTGAAGTCGGGATGGGCGTCCATGTAATAGACGCGGCCCGCGTCATCCACGCGATAGACGATGCCGACATGGGCGTTGGTGTCATAGATCACCGTGCCGGGCCGGATGCTGCCGGGGGCAAGCGCGGGAGAATAGAAATCCGACGGAATCTCGCCGTCCTCAGCGGCATCGGTGCGGAAAGTGCCGGAATAGACATTGTCCAGCATGGTGCGGATGGCGGCGGGCGCATCGATGCCGCCGCCGCGATCGGTCACGCCGGCGCGGCTGACGATGCGGTTGGAACGGTGGCCGAAGCGCGAGCCGGTGACGCCATCGACATAGGAAAAAGGCAGTCCGTTCTTCCAGGCGTAATAGGCCCTCAAAAGATAAGGCAGCTTGGCGCAGTCCACATCGATGTCGAGGAAGCGGGCATCACTGCCGCGCCAGGGATTGGCGGCATCGCGCAGACAGCTTTGGGAGGAGGAGCAGCCGGAATCCCCCAGCGCGGTGACAAAGCGGCCGAAGCCGGCCTCGTCGGAGGGATCCCAGTGATCCTTGGTGATGCGCCATGGCGCGGCCTGCGCACCAGCGCCGCCCAGCACCAGAATCAGGAAAATGAGAAGGACCCGCATAACCCTCTTTTAACGCTGCCGGACGGTTCGCGTGCGGGGTAAGCCGCGGTGTCCTTAATGGCAGGGCTTGGGGTTGAGCAACGGATCGAGACGGCGTCCGTCCAGCATCACATAGGGGCTGTCGCCCGGCTGGGCCGGCGAGGCTGCACGGGAGCGGCCCCGGCGGGGGGCCTGGCCGCTGTGGAGCGGCACCGCGATCTGGTCGGGCACAGGCACCCGGGCCGCCTGTTCGTCGGCTGGAGCGACGGGGTGGCCGTTCACATCCACCCCGGCCTGATAGTCCGGTCCAGCCATGCAGGGGCTGGTCGGTCCGCCATCCAGCAGGGGGTCGGGCTGATGGGGCTTGGCCATGGTGCCGGCCGCCGCTGGAGCCGCCGCCAGCAGCACCAGAAGGGCACTTACTCTTGCGAAATAAAATTGCGTCTGCTGCATTGCAATATGGTTAGATATTTCGTGACTCCGGCCGCCGGGCACTATATCAACCAAGGCCATAAAAGAACGTGACCGCGCTAGAACGGCCAAGTTCGGGGAGAATTCGAAGGCCGGAGCCCTTGGCTCCGGCCTTTTCGTTTGTGGGGTGAGCCTAGCGAAGGGCCGCGTAGTGCAGGGGGGAGAAGAGTTATAACTCGAGCCAGCCGAAACCGATCAGGGCATAAAATCCCACCCACAGCACCGCCGCGACCACCAGCGCGATCAGCGCCTTCTTCTTCAGCTGCGGATTGAGCGGCGCGCCGCTTTCCGGATCGCGCTCAGCACCCAGCCCGATCGGCAACAGACAGAACAGGCAGAGAAACCACAGCACCGCATAGGCGCTGAACAGCACGACATAATGCAGGCCGCCCGCGATGGTCATGTCCCCCTCACCCGCGGGTGCTTCGCACCCTCGCCCTCTCCCCCTAAGGGGGAGAGGGGAAAAAAGCGTCGCCCGTCGTGACACGCATTGTGTCGGGTGAGCGGGAAGTCGCTCATAGCTCTGTCACCAGCACGCGGGTGATGGGTTTCTTACCCCAAGCTTCCTGCGCCGCCCGCCGCGCCGCGCGCCGCACATTCTCGGCCAGCTCGTCGGGATCGGCGCGCTTGTTTTTGTCGAGCGTCTCTTCCACCGCCTTGAGCACCGCCTCTTCCACCGGCTCGGGCATGCCTTCGCCCAGCACCGTGGGCGGGGCGGCGATGCGGCCCTTGTGATCCACCACCAGCGCCACCACCAGCAAACCCGCAAAGCCCATGGCGCGGCGGTCCTTGGCCAGGCCTTCGCCTTCCGCCACCAGAATCCGGCCGTCCAGATGCACCCGCCCCGCCGGCACTTCATCGACCAGCACCGGCCGGCCCGGCGCCAGGCGGAACATCTGACCGTTCTCCGGCACCAGGGCCTGGGGCACCTGCAGCTCAAGCGCCAGCTTGGCGTGCGCCATCTGGTGGCGGATCTCGCCATGCACCGGCAGCGCCAGCTTCGGCCTGATCCAGCGATACATCTGGGCCAGCTCGTCGCGGGCGGGATGGCCGGAGACATGCACATGATGCTCCTGGACCGTCAGGATGCCGATCGAGCGCGCCGCCAGCTTGTTCTGGATCTCGGCAATGGCGAGCTCGTTGCCGGGGATGACGCGGCTGGAAAAGATCACCGTGTCGCCCTCGTCCAGCTCGACATGGGGATGGCTGCCATTGGCGATACGGCTCAGCGCGGCGCGCGGCTCGCCCTGGCTGCCGGTGCACAGATACAGCACCTTGTGCGGCGGCAGCTCGGCGGCTTCGGTCTCGTCCAGCACGGGCGGGAAGTCCTTCAGATAGCCGGTGTCCTTGGCCGCCTCGACCATCTTCTGCATGGAGCGGCCGACCAGGGCGATGCGCCGGCCATGGGCCTTGGCGGCGCGCGCCACCGTGTCCAGCCGCGCCACATTGGAGGCAAAGCCTGTCACCGCCACCCGGCCTTTCAAGGTGCCCACCAGCGCGATCAGATTGTCGCGCACTTCCGCTTCCGAGCCGGAGCTGCCCGGCACCAGCGCATTGGTGGAATCGCAGACCATCGCCAGCACGCCTTCATTGCCCAGCCTTTCCAGCGCCTCGGTATCGGTGGCCTCGCCCAGCAGCGGATCGGGATCGATCTTCCAGTCGCCGGTATGGGCCACCACACCCAAGGGCGTGCGGATGGCCAGCAAGTTCGGTTCCAAGATCGAATGGGTAATGGAGATGAAATCCAGCAGGAACGGCCCAAGCTCCAGCTGGCCGCCGACCGGCACTTCCCGGACCTTGACCTTGCTGGTGAGCCCCGCTTCCTCCAGCTTGCCGGCGATCAGCCGGGCGGTGAAAGGCGTGGCAAAGATCGGGCAACGCAGGCCCGGCCACAGAGGCGCGATGGCGCCGATATGGTCTTCATGGGCATGGGTGGCGATGATACCCAGCACAGTCTCGCGCCGCTCCATCAGATAGCGGATGTCGGGCAGGATCAGGTCGACGCCCGGCGTGTTGCCCTCGCGCCCGAACAGCACGCCGCAATCGACGATGATCCATTGCCGATTATTTTCCGGCCCATAGCCATAGGCGTTGAAGTTCATGCCGATCTCGCCCGAGCCGCCCAGCGGCAGAAAGACCAGTTCGTCCTGTTTGATACGGGCCATTATTTCCTGTTGCGGGCGTGGATCAGCATCAGTCCGCGCATGGTGAGGTCGGGATCGATATGGTCTATCGCCGGAATGTCGGGGCGGAAAAGATGGGAAAGCCCGCCGGTCGCCACCACCGTCATGGGCTTGCCATATTCTTTTTTGATGCCATTGATCAGGCCGGTGATCAGTCCGACATAACCCCAATAGACACCCGACTGCATGGAGGTGACGGTATCGCGGCCGATCACTTTCTGGGCGCGCTGGATGGCGACTCTAGGCAGAAGCGCCGCGGCCTGGTGCAGCGCCTCGATCGAAAGATTGGCGCCCGGTGCAATCACACTGCCATCAAAGGCGCCATCCTCGGAGACGATGTCGAAATTGGTGGCGGTGCCGAAATCCACCACGATCACAGCGCCCTTGTAACTCTCATGCGCCGCCACGGTATTGCAGAGCCGGTCCGCGCCCACCGTCTCGGGGCGGTCCACCCGCGGCTTGGGGCCCAGATCCAGCGCCGGATCGCCGACGCGCAGCGGCTCGGTCTTCAGATACTTGCGGCACAGATCGCGCAGATCGAACAGCGCCGCGGGCACCACCGTCGCGATGATGGCGGCATCGAGATCGGCGAAGGAAAGGCCCTCCAGCGCCAGCAACTGGCTCAGCCAGACGGCATATTCGTCGGCGGTGCGCGAGACTTGCGTCACCGCCCGCCACTGGGCGCGCATGGTCTCGCCGTCATAGAGGGCGAAGCCGATGTTGGTGTTGCCGGCATCGATGGCGAGCAGCATCAGAAGAAAACCTCTCCGGCGGCAATGGCGCGCACATGGCCCTGTTCGTTGAGCAAGAGAGCGCCGGAGGCATCAACGCCTTCGAACACACCCTGCCGTGTCTCATTGGGAAGCCGCGCCGTGATGGGCGCGCCAAGTCCGCTGGCGCGGCCGAGCCACGCTTTACGCAAAGTCTCGAAACCGTACCGCATCCAGGCATCATACCAATGGGCGAAACGAACGGCGAGGACGGTCAGCGCCGCATCGCATGACGGCGGCGCAATGCCCAGTTGCGGCAGGGAGCTGGCGGGAAAGGCCAAACCTTCAGGATGGTGGGCCAGATTCACGCCAATGCCGATGGCGAGCCAGCCCCCCTGGGCGTCCAAAGCGCCTTCGAGAAGTATACCCGCAATCTTTCGGCCCTCGGCCAGCACATCATTGGGCCATTTAACCGTGACGGCGGCGTCGGGCGCGAAGTGCTGCACCATCTCGGCCGCCGCCAGCGCGGCGGCAAAAGACAGTTGCCCCGTTATCGCCTGCGATGCTTCCGGCCGCAGCAACAAGGTGGCGGCAAGATTGCCTTCGCCCGTGTTCCAGGCCCTGCCCCGGCGGCCGCGGCCCGCGGACTGTCGCGTGGCGCTAATCCATAGCGGCCCCTTTTCACCGGCCTCGGCCAGGCGGCGCACTTCCTCATTGGTGGAATCGAGCTCGGCGTAATCCTTCCGGCGGTAACCGGCAGGCCAACCAGTCAAGGGATAAGCGCCTTCGCGGCGGCGTCGGCGGCGGTGATCACCGGCGAGGCGGCGAAGATGAAGAACAGCGCCACCACCATGGACAGAACCAGGATCGCGCGGCTGCCGAAGCCCGAGACCGGATCGAAGGCCTCGACCGGCTCGTCGAAGAACATCACCTTCACCAGGCGCAGGTAGTAAACCAGCCCTATGGCGCTGGCGAGCACGCCCAGCACAGCCGGCACCACCAGTCCCGCCTGCATGGCGGCCAGGAAGACGTAGAATTTGGCGAAGAAGCCGGCCAGCGGCGGCAGGCCCGCCAGGCTCAGGAACAGGGTGGCGAAAACGACGGCCAGCTTGATGTCGTTGCGCGCCAGGCCCGCCAGGTCGGAGATACTCTCCACCGCATGGCCCTTGCGCCGCATCGCCTGGATGGCGGCGAAGACTCCGAGATTGGTGAAGACGTAGATGGCGAGATAGATCAGCACGCCCCGCGCGCCCAGCGCCGTGCCTGCCGCCAGCCCCAGCAGCGCATAGCCCATGTGACCGATGGAGCTGTAAGCCATCAGACGCTTGATGTTCTTCTGACCGATGGCGGCGATGGCGCCCAGCGCCATCGACAGCACCGAGATGAAAACGATGATCTGCCGCCATTGATGCAGCAGGTCCGGGAACGGCGTCAGGATGGCGCGCAGGAACAGGCACAGCGCCGCGACCTTGGCCGCGGTGGCGAAATAAGCGGTGACCGGCGTGGGCGCACCTTCATAAACGTCGGGCGTCCACATGTGGAACGGCACGGCCGAGACCTTGAAGGCCAGGCCCGAGATCAGGAAGACGATGCCGAAGATCACACCCAGGCCATGGGCGCCATGCACAGAGGTTGCAATCGTGGCGAACTCGGTAGAGCCGGTGAAGCCATAAATCAGCGAGATGCCATACAGCAGCATGCCGGACGACAGCGCGCCCAGGACGAAATACTTCAGGCCCGCCTCGGTGGAACGCAGATGGTCGCGGTTGAAGGCGGCCAGCACGTACAGCGCCAGGGATTGCAGCTCCAGCCCCATATAGAGCGACAGGAAGCTGGAGGCCGAAACCATCAGCAGCATCCCCAGCGTCGCCAGCAGCATCACCACCGGCAATTCAAAGCGGGAAAGCTGGATGGAGCTGAAGAACTCATCCGCCAGCAGGATGGAAAGCGCCGCCCCGACTAGGATCAGCAGCTTGGCGAAGCGGGAGAAACCATCGGCGACAAAGGCGCCGTGGAAGGCGGTGGCTTGCTCCGGGCCCATCACCACGGCAGCCCCGGCGCCGATCAGCAGCAGGATCGCGCCCCAGCCGATGAAGGGCAGCGGCCTTTCGCTGCCGGCCGGGGTGCCGCGCGGGCTGCCCAGCACGGCGCCCGCCAGCAACAGGACCATGGCGCCGATCGCCAAGATCAGCTCGGGCAGAAGGACCAGAAGATCGGCCTGAAGATTCACCGGTCTGCTCCCCTGCCCACTTCAGCGAGCTTTTTCTCATGCAATAGCGCCAGCGCCGCCTTGTTATCGCTGACCAGCTTGGCCACGGCGGGCGTGGTCACGTCCAGCACCGGCTTGGGATAAACGCCCAGCGCGATGGTGATCACCACCAGCGGCGCCAGGATGGCGATTTCACGCGCCGTCAGATCCTGAATGGCCTGCAGGCTCGGCTTGACCAGCGCCCCGAAGATGATGCGGCGATAAAGAAACAGCGCATAGGCCGCCGACAGGATCACGCCGGTGGCGGCGAAGATCGCGATCCAGCTGTTGTGCAGGAAGGCACCCAGCATGGTGAGGAATTCACCGATGAAGCCCGAGGTGCCCGGCAGGCCGACATTGGCCAAAGTGAAGACCATGAAGCAGGCGGCATAGATGGGCATGCGGTTGACCAGCCCGCCATAGGCCGCGATCTCGCGGGTATGGATGCGGTCATAGACCACGCCGACACAGAGGAAGAGTGCGCCCGAGACCACGCCATGGCTCAGCATCTGGAAGATGCCGCCTTCCACGCCCTGATGGGTGACGGTGAAGATGCCCATGGTGACAAAGCCCATATGCGCCACCGACGAATAGGCGATCAGCTTCTTCATATCCTCCTGCGCCAGGGCGACCAGCGAGGTGTAGATGATGGCGACAATGGAAAGCGTGAAGACCAGCGGCGCGAACATCTCGCTGGCGGCCGGGAACATGGGCAGCGAGAAGCGCAGGAAGCCGTAACCGCCCATCTTCAACAGAATGCCGGCCAGGATGACCGAACCGGCGGTAGGCGCCTCGACATGGGCATCCGGCAGCCAGGTATGGACCGGCCACATCGGCATCTTGACGGCGAAGCTGGCAAAGAAGGCCAGCCACAGCCAAGTCTGCATGGCGGCAGGGAAATGCGCGTTCGCCAGCAAGTCGGCGATGTCGGTGGTGCCGGTGTACCAGTACATGCTCATGATCGCGAGCAGCATCAGCACCGAGCCGATGAAGGTATAGAGGAAGAACTTGAAGCTGGCATAGACCCGCCGCTTGCCGCCCCAGATGCCAATGATCAGGAACATCGGGATCAGGCCGCCTTCGAACAGCACATAGAACAGCACCAGATCGAGCGCGCAGAAAACGCCGATCATCATGGTCTCCAGCACCAGGAAGGCGACCATATATTCGGCGACGCGATGCTCGACGCTTTCCCAGCTGGCGGCGATGCAGAAAGGCATCAGCCCCGCGGTCAAAACCACGAACAGCATGGAAATCCCGTCCACGCCCATGTGATAGGAGATGCCGCCGCCCAGCCAGTCATGCTTTTCGACCAGCTGGAAGCCCGGATTGGAGGGATCGAAACCCGCCCACACCATCAGCGACAGGATGAAGGTGACGATGGTGGTGCCGAGCGCGATCCAGCGCGCGCTGCTCGCCGCCGGCAGTAACAGAATGGCGGCGGCGCCGATCAGCGGCACGAAGGTGACAAGAGACAGTAGCGGCAGGTTCACAGCGCGCCTCCCGTCATCTGAAAGACAAACCAGGTGGCCAGCGCCACCACGCCCAGCAGCATCGCCAGGGCATAGTGATAGACGTACCCGGTCTGCAGCCGCACCGCGCCGCGGGAGGCATCCAGCACCCGGGCGGCGATGCCGTCGGGGCCCAAGCCGTCAATGATGGTGCCGTCGCCGAACTTCCACAGGAAGCGGCCGAGCATCATGGCGGGGCGCACAAAGAGGAAGTCGTAGATCTCGTCGAAATACCATTTGTTGTAAAGAAACAGATAGAGCAGCCCCCTGCGGTCGGCCAGCTTCTTCGGCAGGTCGGGATGCAGGATGTAATAGTAGTAGGCGACGGCGAAACCTATGATGGTGACCGTCAGCGGCGCCCATTCGACCCAGATCGGCAGATGGCCTTCCTCGCCCGCGCCCACAAAGATCGAGGCGCGCCAGAACTCATGAGCGCCCTCCCCGATGAAGTAATGGAAGAAGGCCAGGCCGGCGAACACCGCGCCGGCCGCCAGCAGCGCCAGCGGCACCAGCATCACCTTAGGGGATTCATGAATCTCTTCCAGCCTGGGCGCATGGTGCTCGTGATGGTCATCGTGACCGGCATCGGGCTCGTCATGGGCATGGGCATCGTCGGAGTGATCCAGGTGCTGGTGATCCAGCCCGCGATAGCGGCCATGGAAGGTCATCAGGAACTGGCGCCAGCTATAAAAGCTGGTCATGCCCGCCGCGAGCACCAGCAAGGTGAAGGCATAGGTCGCCATGCCGGTATGGCCGCCATAGGTGGCGTTGATGATGGCGTCCTTGGAATAGAAGCCGGCCAGACCAAAGCCTGGAAGGCCCAGAGCGGCAAACGGAAGACCTGCGCCCGTCAGCGCCAGATTGCCGATCAGCATCATCGCCCAGGTGAAGGGAATGGCGCGGGCCAGGCCGCCCATTTTCCGCATGTCCTGCTCGTGATGCATGGACGTGATCACCGCGCCGGCCGACAGGAACAGCAGCGCCTTGAAAAAGGCATGGGTGAAGAGATGGAACATGGCGGCGTTGTAGGCGGAGACGCCGGCGGCGGCGAACATGTAGCCCAGCTGCGAGCAGGTTGAATAAGCAATCACCCGCTTGATGTCGTTCTGGAACAGGCCCACCGAGGCAGCAAAGAAGGCAGTGGTGGCGCCGATGAAGGTGACGAATTCCAGCGCCACAGGCGAGAGCTGGAACATGGGCGAGCAGCGGCAGACCAGAAACACGCCTGCCGTCACCATGGTTGCGGCATGGATCAAGGCCGAAACGGGGGTCGGGCCTTCCATGGCGTCGGGCAGCCAGGTGTGCAGCCCCAACTGGGCCGACTTGCCCATCGCGCCCACGAACAGGAGCAGGCAGAGGGTGGTGAGAATGTCGACGCTGTGGCCGGCAAAGATGAAGTTCTTGCCGACGAAGTGGGGCGCTGCCGAAAACACGGCGTCGAAATCGAGCGTGCCGAACACAGCCCAGACGCCGAAGATTCCCAGGGCGAAGCCGAAGTCGCCGACGCGATTGACGATGAAGGCCTTGATGGCGGCGGCGTTGGCGGAGGGACGCGTGTACCAGAAGCCGATCAGCAGGTACGAGGCCAGGCCCACCCCTTCCCAGCCGAAGAACAGCTGCAGGAAGTTGTTCGCCGTCACCAGCATCAGCATGGCGAAGGTGAACAGCGACAGATAGGAGAAGAAGCGTGGGCGGTGCGGGTCCTGGGCCATGTAGCCGACGGAATACAGATGCACCAGCGAGGAGACGCCCGTCACCACCACCAGCATCACCGCCGTGATGGTGTCGATCCGCACCGTCCAGTCCACCGTGAACTGGGCGGAATGGATCCAGGGCAGGATGGGCAGGATGTATTTGTGGTCCCGCAGCGCCACATCGTTGAACGCCACCACCGACAGGGCGGCCGAGGCGAACAAGAGCCCCGTGGTGACCAGCTCGCTGGCCCGGTTGCCGATGATGCGGCCGAACAGGCCGGCAATGGCACTGCCGATCAGGGGCATGAAGACGATTGCCGCGTAAAGCGCTGAGTTCATCGCGCTAACCCTTCATCACATTGACGTCCTCAACCGCGATGGTGCCGCGGTTGCGGAAATAGACCACCAGAATGGCAAGGCCGATGGCGGCCTCGGCCGCGGCCACGGTGAGCACGAACAGGGCAAAGACCTGCCCCACCAGATCGCCCAGATAGGCCGAGAAGGCGACAAAATTGATATTCACCGCCAAGAGGATCAGCTCCACCGACATCAGGATGATGATGATGTTCTTGCGGTTGAGGAAAATGCCCACCACCCCGATGGTGAAGAGGATGGCGGCGACGGTCAGATACTGGGTCAGGCCGATCTGCATTTAAGCCCCCTGCCCCGGCTTGATCTCGACCATGTCCACGGCCATCGCCTTGGTGCGGGCATTCTGCGCCGGGATGGACTGGCGGCGCACGCCGGGCCGCGAGCGCAAGGTCAGCACGATGGCGCCGATCATCGCGACCAGCAGCACCAGGCCCGCGATCTGGAAGTAATAGACGTAATCCGTATAGAGGATGCGGCCCAAGGCTTCGGTGTTGGTGATCCCGGCCGGCGTGGCGCTGGCCTTGGCGGCGATGGCGGCGGGCTTGAGCACCCAGACGCTGCCGGCCATCACCAGCTCGGCCACCAGGATCAACCCGATCAGAAGCCCGAACGGCAGATACTGCAGCGCGCCCTTCTTCAGTTCGGAGAAGTCGATGTCCAGCATCATGACCACGAACAGGAACAGCACGGCGACGGCGCCGACATAGACCACGACCAGGATCATCGCCAGGAACTCCGCGCCCAGCAGCACGAACAACCCGGCCGCATTGAAGAAGGCCAGGATCAGGAACAGCACCGAGTGCACAGGATTCTTCGACCCGATCACCATGATCGCGGACGCGATCAGGATCGCGGAGAAGAAGTAGAAGGCTAGCGCTGCAAGCATCGGTTTCTTGTGACCTATCTATAAGGCGCGTCTAGTTCCAGGTTGCGGGCAATCTCCGGCTCCCAGCGGTCGCCGTTGGCCAGCAGACGGGCCTTGTCGTAGTACAGCTCTTCGCGGGTTTCGGTGGCGAATTCGAAATTGGGACCTTCGACGATGGCGTCCACCGGGCAGGCTTCCTGGCAATAGCCGCAGTAAATGCACTTCACCATGTCGATGTCATAGCGGGTGGTGCGGCGCGAGCCGTCTTCACGCGGCTCGGCCTCGATGGTGATGGCCTGGGCCGGGCAGATCGCCTCGCACAGCTTGCAGGCGATGCAGCGTTCCTCGCCATTGGGATAGCGGCGCAGCGCATGCTCGCCGCGGAAGCGGGGCGACAGCGGGCCCTTCTCGAAGGGATAATTCAAGGTTGCCTTGGGCGCGAAGAAATAGCGCATCGAGAGGAAGAAGCTCTTGATGAACTCCACGAAGAAGATCTGGCGCGCGGTACGGTCGAAATCAGCCATGGCGGCCTCTCAGAAAATATGCGGCAGATGGGGACGGACGAACAGGACCCAGCCCGCCGTCAGCACCACCCAGATGAGCGATGTCGGAAGAAACACTTTCCAGCCCAGACGCATCAGCTGGTCATAGCGGTAGCGCGGCACCATCGCCTTCACCATCGCCATCATGAAGAACAAGCCGGCAAGCTTGAGCAGGAACCAGAAGATGCCCAGCGCCGGAATATTGAACGGATAGACATTGATCGGCGACAGCCAGCCGCCCAGGAACAGGATGCTCATCAGGCCGCAGAGCAGCATGACGTTCATGTATTCCGCGAGGAAGAACAGCAGGAAGGGGCCGGAGGAGTATTCGACGAAGAAGCCGGCCACCAGTTCGGATTCCGCTTCCAAGAGGTCGAAGGGCGGGCGCTGGGTCTCGGCCAGGGACGAGATGAAGAAAATTATCAGCATCGGGAACAGGATCGAGAAGACGTTCCAGTTCAGAAACGCGTACCAATGGCTGGTTTCCTGGGCGTGCACGATCTGGGAGACGTTCAGCGAGCCGGCGAATAGCAGCACCGTGATGATCACAAAGCCGATCGAGACTTCGTAGGACACCATCTGGGCCGCGGCGCGCAGCGCCGACAGGAAGGGGTATTTGGAGTTGGAGGCCCAGCCGGCCATCACCGTGCCATAGACGCCCAGCGACGACACCGCGAACAGGTAAAGAATGCCGACATTGATGTCGGCCACGACCCAGCCCTTGTTGAAGGGGATCACCGCCCAGGCGATGAAGGCCACCATCACGCTGACCAGCGGGGCCAGGAAGAAGATCACCTTGTTGGCACCGGCCGGGACGATGACTTCCTTCAGCAGGAACTTCACCGCATCGGCGAGGGTCTGGAACAGGCCGAAGGGGCCGACCACGTTCGGGCCCCGGCGCATCTGCACCGCCGCCCAGATCTTGCGGTCCGCCAGGATCACCACGGCGACGCCTAGCATCAAGATCACGCAGATAAACAGGATGATGGCCGACTGGCTGATGAACCAGGCCCAGCCGTAGGGCAGATAGTTGTGCAGGAAGGGGACCAGCGCCATGCCCTACTCCGCTGCCATCTGTTTGATGCCGGTCGCGAATTCTCGCGAACAGAGCGCCATGGTCTCGCTGGCGCGCGCGATCGGGTTGGTCAGGTAATAGTCCTTGATGGCATAGGCCACCGGCGCGCCGTCCAGCGGGCCGCTCTCGCCCACCGCGCCCCAGACCCTGGCCGAGGTTTCAGCATGCACCGGCGCCGCATTCAGGTCGGCGAAATGGGTGACGTCGGTTTCCAGCGCTTTGAGCAACTGCAGGCGATCGTCATAGGGCAGCTTCACGCTCAGCACATCCGACAGCGCCCGGATGATGGCCCAGTCTTCCTTGGCCTCGCCCGGCGGGAAGGCGGCGCGACGCGCCCGCTGCACACGGCCCTCGAAGTTGGTGTAGAGCCCGTCCTTCTCCGTATAGGCGGCGCCCGGCAGGATCACATCGGCATGGTGGGCGCCGGCGTCGCCATGGCTGCCCTGATAGACCACGAAAGCGCGACCCAGATGGGCGACGTCGAATTCGTCGGCGCCGAGCAGATAGATAAAGTCGATCTCGCCCTTCTGGGCGCCGTCTACGATGCCGGCTACGTCACGGCCCCCTGCTCCCGGCAGGAAGCCCAGGTCCAGCGCCGCCACGCGCGACGCGGCGGTGTGCAGGATGTTGAAACCATTCCAGCCGCCTTCGGCATGGGTGCCGGCCGGACCGATCATGCCGGTGTCGGCGGCGATCTTCGCCGCCAGCTTCAGGATGGCCGCGCCATCCTTGCGGGTCAGCACGCCCTGGCCCAGCACGATCATCGGCCGCTTGGCGTCGGTCAGCACCTTGGCGAAGTCGTGCTTGCCGCTCGCGATTTGTTCCAGCACTGAAATCTCAGTGCCCAGCCATTGCACGGGATAGGTCAGGTCCACCTGCGGCCCGACGCTCGCCACCTTCACGCCGGACGCCAGCCAGGCCTTGCGGATGCGGGCATTCAGCACCGGCGCGTCCCAGCGCGGATTGGCGCCGACCAGCAGGATGGCGTCGGCCGCTTCCACGCCCATGATGCCGGAATTGAACAGATAGGTCTGGCGCGAGCCGCCCCCAACCTTGCTGCCATCCTGGCGGCAGTCGAGATTGGTGACCCGCAGCGCCGCCATCAAATCCTTCAGCGCCTTGATCTCTTCCGCCGCGGCCTGGTCGCCGACAATGGCCGCCATCTTGGCCGGCGAGGTGCCGCGCACTTTTTCCGCGATGGCCGCGAAAGCCTCGGCCCAGCTGGCGGGCCTCAGCTTGCCGTTGAGGCGGATATAGGGGCGATCCAGCCGCTGGCGCGAAAGCCCGTCACAGGCATGGCGCGCCTTGTCGCTGATCCATTCCTCATTCACTTCCTCGTTCAGGCGCGGCAGGACGCGCATCACCTGCGGCCCGCGCGTGTCGACGCGGATATTGCAGCCCTGCGCATCCATCACGTCCACGCTTTCGGTCTTGCGCAGCTCCCAGGGGCGGGCATTGAAGGCATACGGCTTGCTGGTCAGCGCGCCGACCGGGCACAGGTCCACCACATTGCCGGAGAGTTCGCTGGCGAAGGCCTTCTCCAGATAGGTGGTGATCTCCATGTCCTCGCCGCGGCCCGTGGCGCCCAGGTCGGGCACGCCGGCGACTTCGGTGGCGAAGCGCACGCAGCGGGTGCATTGGATGCAGCGGGTCATGATGGTCTTGACCAGCGGCCCCATATATTTGTCTTCGACCGCCCGCTTGTTCTCGTTGAAGCGGTGGAAGGCGGCCCGGCCATAGCCCATCGCCTGGTCCTGCAGGTCGCATTCCCCGCCCTGGTCGCAGATCGGGCAATCCAGAGGATGGTTGATCAGCAGGAATTCCATCACCCCCTCGCGCGCCTTGCGGGCGTAAGGGCTGGTGGTGTTGATCTTGGCCGGCGTGCCGTCCTTGTTGGGGAAGATGTCCTTGACCTGCAGCGCACAGGAGGCCTGCGGCTTGGGCGCGCCCACCCATTCCACCAGGCACATGCGGCAATTGCCGGCGACCGACAGGCGTTCGTGATAGCAGAAGCGCGGGATCTCGGCGCCGGCCTGCTCGCAGGCCTGCAGCAGCGTGATGTTCTCGTCCGCCTCGATTTCCTTGCCGTCAACGATCAGCTTGCGGGTGGCCATGTCTTACTCCGCCGCCATGCGCGAATAGTCCGCGATACGCTTTTCAATTTCCGGACGGAAATGCCGGATCAGGCCCTGGATCGGCCAGGCCGCGGCATCGCCCAGCGCGCAGATGGTGTGGCCCTCTATCTCCTTGCTGACTTCCTGAAGCAGGTCGATCTCCGACACTTTCGCGTCGCCCTTCACCATGCGGGTCATCACCCGCCACATCCAGCCGGTGCCTTCGCGGCAGGGCGTGCACTGGCCGCAGGATTCGTGCTTGTAGAAATAGGCCAGGCGCTGGATCGCCTTGATCACGTCGGTGGACTTGTCCATCACGATCACCGCCGCGGTGCCCAGGCCCGACTGCACGGCTTTCAAACTGTCGAAATCCATCAGCACGTCGTCGCAGATGGACTTGGGCAACAGCGGCACCGATGCGCCGCCCGGAATCACCGCCAGCAGATTGTCCCAGCCGCCGCGCACGCCGCCGCAATGCCGGTCGATCAGCTCGCGCAGCGGGATGCCCATCTCCTCTTCCACATTGCAGGGCTTGTTCACATGACCCGAAATGCAGAAGACCTTGGTGCCGGTATTGTTAGGCCGGCCGATGCCGGCGAACCAGTCGGCGCCGCGGCGGATGATGGTGGGCGCCACCGCGATCGACTCGACATTGTTGACGGTGGTGGGGCAGCCATAAAGCCCGACATTGGCCGGGAATGGCGGCTTCAGGCGCGGCTGGCCCTTCTTACCTTCCAGAGATTCAAGCAGCGCGGTTTCCTCGCCGCAGATGTAAGCGCCGGCGCCATGGTGGACATAGAGATCGAAGTCCCAGCCATGGATATTGTTCTTGCCGATCAGGTTGGCCGCATAGGCCTCGTCGATGGCGCGCTGCAGCGCTTCCTTCTCGCGGATGAACTCGCCGCGCACATAGATGTAACAGGCATGCGCCCGCATCGCGAAGCTGGCGACCAGGCAACCTTCCACCAGGGTATGCGGATCGTGCCGCATGATGTCCCGGTCCTTGCAGGTGCCCGGCTCGGATTCGTCGGCATTGACCACCAGGTAATGCGGCCGCTCCTTTATTTCCTTGGGCATGAAGGACCATTTCAGGCCCGTCGGGAAACCCGCGCCGCCACGGCCGCGCAAGCCCGACTTCTTCATGATGTCGACGATGGCCTCGGGCCCAAGCTCCAGGATGGCCTTGGTATTGTCCCACTGGCCGCGCTTCCTGGCGCCTTCCAGGCCGGGATCCTGGAAGCCATACAGGTTGGTGAAGATACGGTCTTTGTCCGACAGCATTACGTGGCTGCTCCCGGCGGTTTCTGAACTGGGGCTTCGCGGTCGCTGGCACCTTTCGTGGGCGCCTTGCCTTCCGCATCGGTATTCGCAGCAGGCTCGGGCACCTGCTTGTGGTACTTACCGATCATCGAGCCATCATAAAGCGCGGCATCGGTCAGGCTGGTGACGCCGCCTTGCGGCTCCGACGAACGGCGGCCGTTAAAGGGCCCCGGCTTGATCGCCTTGCCCGCGCGCAAGTCGGCGATAATTTGTGTGGTGATCGGCCCGTCAATGTCTTCGTAGAAATCCTTGCCGATCTGCAGCATCGGCGCATTCACGCAGGCGCCCAGGCATTCCACTTCCATCCAGGAAAACTTGCCGTCGGCCGAGACCGCGTGCTGATGGGGATGGATGTGCTTCTTGCAGGCATCGACCACGGCATCGGAGCCGCGCAGCCAGCAGGGCGTGGTGGTGCAGACCTGAACCAGCCAGGTACCGACCGGCTCCAGATTGAACATGGTGTAGAAGGTCGCCACTTCCAGCACCCGGATGAACGGCATCGACAGCATCTTGGCGACGCTCTCGACCATGGGATGGGTGACCCAGCCCTCCTGCTCCTGGCCGCGCCAGAGCAGCGAGATCACGGCCGAAGCCTGGCGGCCCGGCGGGTACTTGGCGATGGTCATCTTCGCCCATTCCGCATTCTCCGCCGTGAAGGCGAAGCTGGGGGGCTGGATTTCCGGCGGGGCGAGGCGGCGCAGCGACATTATTTTGCGAAGTCCACGCGGGCGATCAGCCCGTCCTTGAAGGTGTAGATGGCGATGATTTCGAACTGTTCGCCGCCGGGTGCGCGGATCACCAGTTCGTGATCTACCACGGTGTTGCCGACGGCGATGCGGTTCCTGAGGACGGCTTTGTTCTCGGGGAACTGGGCGAAGGCCTTGGCATAGCGGGCCTTGATGGCCTCACGGGTGGTTTCGGTGGGTGTGCCGTTCAGGCCCGATACCACACAGTCCGGCGCGAAGAACGAGACATACGTGTCCAAGTCCTGGGCGTTGTAGGCGTCCAGTTGCTTGCTCGCGATGTCCACGTTCGGATTGGTCTGCACGCTCACCGGTCCACCTCGCCGAACACGATATCGAGTGAGCCCAGCACCGCGGAAACGTCGGCCAGCATGTGGCCCTTGCACATGTAATCCATCGCCTGCAGGTGGACATAGGACGGCGCGCGGATCTTGCAGCGGTACGGCTTGTTGGAGCCGTCGGCGACCAGATAGACGCCGAACTCGCCCTTGGGCGCTTCCACCGCGGCGTAAGCCTCGCCGGCGGGCACATGGAAGCCCTCGGTATAGAGCTTGAAATGATGGATCAGCGCTTCCATCGAGGTCTTCATCTCGCCCCGGCGCGGCGGCGTCACCTTGTTGTCGGTGGAGACCACGGGCCCCGACGGCATCTTTTCGATGCACTGGCGCATGATCTTCGCGGACTCGCGCATCTCTTCCATGCGCTGGACATAGCGGTCGTAATTGTCGCCGTTCTTGCCGATCGGGATTTTGAAATCCAGCTCGTTGTAGCACTCGTAAGGCTGGCTGCGGCGCAGATCCCAGTGCACGCCCGTCGAGCGGATCATCACGCCCGACATGCCCCACATCTCGGCTTCGGCGCGGGTCAGGACGCCGATGTCGACATTGCGTTGTTTGAAGATGCGGTTCTCGGTGAGCAGGGTCTCGATATCGTCCAGAACCGTCAGGAAGTGATCGCAGAATTTGAGGATGTCCTCGGCCAGGCCCGGCGGCATGTCCTGGTGCACGCCGCCCGGACGGAAATAGTTGGCGTGCAAGCGCGCACCTGAGATGCGCTCATAGAACACCATCAGCTTTTCGCGTTCCTCGAAGCCCCATAGCGGCGGGGTCAGCGCGCCCACGTCCATCGCCTGGGTGGTGACGTTGAGGAGATGGTTGAGGATGCGGCCGATCTCGGAAAACAGCACGCGGATATACTGGCCGCGCTTGGGCACTTCCAGCCCGATCAGCTTCTCGATCGCCAGGCAGAAGCTGTGCTCCTGGTTCATCGGCGCGACATAATCCAGCCGGTCGAAGTACGGAATCGCCTGCAGGTAAGTCTTGTGCTCGATCAGCTTCTCGGTGCCGCGATGTAAGAGGCCGATATGGGGATCGACGCGGGTGACGATCTCGCCATCCAGGTCCAGGATTAAGCGCAACACGCCATGCGCGGCCGGATGTTGGGGGCCGAAATTGATGGTTAGTTGCGGGTCGTCCGACTCATGGCCCTGTTTGGCGTCAAGCGTTACCGTGGTCATGGCTTCTTCCCCGGATCGCCCGAAGCCACACCGGGCGCCATGGCGGCCTTTTCATCGCCCGGCAGAATATGCGGCGCACCTTCCCAGGGGCTCATGAAATCGAAATCGCGGAATTCCTGCACCAGCTGCACCGGCTGATAGACCACGCGCTTGAGTTCGTCGTCATAGCGCAGCTCGACATAACCGGTGAGCGGGAAGTCCTTGCGCAGTGGATAACCTGAGAAACCATAGTCGGTCAGGATGCGGCGCATGTCGGCATGGTCGGCAAAGGGCACGCCATACATGTCGAAGGTCTCGCGCTCGAACCAGCCGGCGGTGGGATAGATGTCGGCGACGGTGGCGATGCTCTCGCCCTCCCCCACCTGCACCTTGACGCGAACGCGCGCGTTCCTGGTCATCGACAACAGGTGATACACCACGTCGAAGCGCTTGGCGCGCTGCGGCCAGTCCACGCCGCAGACATCCACCAGGATCTTGAACTCGCCTACATCGCGCAGATGGGTCATCACCTCGCGGATGGATGCGGCCTGAACCTCGAAGGTCAGCTCGCCCCGCGCCATCACGGCGCCCACCACCGCGCCACCGAGCGCAGCGGCTATGCTTTCGCGTAAGGAGGCAAGATCGGTCATTCAGCGCTCGATGGTGCCGGTGCGGCGGATTTTCCGCTGCAGCAGAAGGACGCCATAAACCAGGGCTTCGGCGGTGGGCGGGCAGCCGGGAACGTAGATGTCCACCGGCACGATGCGATCGCAGCCGCGCACCACCGAATAGGAATAATGATAATAGCCGCCGCCATTGGCGCAGGAGCCCATGGAGATGACGTAACGCGGCTCCGGCATCTGGTCGTAGACCTTGCGCAGCGCAGGCGCCATCTTGTTGGTCAGGGTGCCGGCGACGATCATCACGTCGGACTGGCGCGGTGAGGCGCGCGGGGCAAAGCCGAAGCGCTCCAGGTCGTAACGCGGCATGGAGGCCTGCATCATTTCCACGGCGCAGCAGGCAAGCCCGAAGGTCATCCACATCAAGGAGCCAGTACGCGCCCAGTTCACCAAGGCTTCGGAGCTGGTGACCAGAAAACCCTTGTCGGCCATCTCGGCCTGCAGAGCCTTGAAGTAGGGATCATTGTCGGTGATGTCGGGAGCCGCGCCTTCCACTCCGGCGCGGGCGGCGGTTCCGTGCGGCGTCAGGATCACTCCCATTCGAGCGCTCCCTTCTTCCATTCATAGATGAAGCCGACCGTCAGCACCCCCAGGAACACCATCATGGACCAGAAGGCGAAGACGCCGGTCTTGCCGAGCGTGATGGCCCAGGGAAACAGGAATGCCACTTCCAGGTCGAAGATGATGAACAGCAGCGACACCAGATAGAAGCGCACGTCGAACTTCATGCGGGCGTCGCCAAAGGCGGGAAAGCCGCACTCATAAGCCGACAATTTCTCAGGATCGGGCTTGGACGGCGCCACGATCAGCGGCACCACGATCAGCGCGCCGCCCATGACCGCCGCCAGCCCGATGAAGAGCAGGATCGGCAGATATTCCAGCAGCAGCTTTTCCATACGCGTACCCCGAGGCCCTTCGCCCAGCGCCTGAAGCGCCCCCAACGGTCAGACCGGTGTTATTTCGCGGGTGCAGTAGGATCGGCCCTGCGCTCGCGCAAGGCGGGTTTAAAGGAAGATTCGCGGCAGAAAAACAGGAAAATTCAGGGCTTGGGGCTCAGCTTTGTGATGATCTCAAAAGATGCACAGGCGCTCGCATCAGATGCGAGTCACTCTTAACTGAAAGCCATTTCCGGAGAGAAATGGCGGGAGGTTGCCTAGCGGCAGCGTAGGCAACAGGCGAGAACCCGCGACGCGCGGGATACCATCAGAGCCATTTCCTGAGAGAAATGGCGGGAGCGACGGGGCTCGAACCCGCGACCTTCGGCGTGACAGGCCGACACTCTAACCAACTGAGCTACGCCCCCGCATACGGTTCCCGAATGGGGCCGCGCGAAGGGGGCCGATGTACGGTCGTCCCCCTGCCCTGTCAAGCAATTAGCCTCAAATACGCCTAAGGAGGCGGCCCGCCACCGCGGCGGCGGCGAGGCCCCTGCTCTTCCTGTTGTTGCTGTTCCTGCTGCTGGGACGCATCTGGCGCACGGCCACCCGCCCGCTGCAGTTCCTTGGGCGTCAGCTTGCCGTCATGGTCGGCATCGAGCTGGTCGAACAGGGAATAAGGCGCTGCGGAGAATTCGGTGTAGTCGATGCAGCCGTCCTGGTTCCAGTCCATCACCGGCGTGGCGGTGGACTGATCGGCATCCACCCGCGCCTGGTTGATCTGTTCGGCTTGCTCGGGGTCCAGACAGCCATTGTGATGGCTGTCGTGCGCGGCGAACTCCGCCTTCAGGCCCGCAATCAGTTCGGCCCGCGTTACCGTCCCGTCATGATTGGCGTCATATTTCAACAGCAGGGCGGCGTTGCCGCCGTGATAATTCTCGTCGCGCGGCTTTTCGGTCGGCCGCATCCAGGGCGGTACGTTGTTGGGCCGGCCGCCGCATGCGGCAACCAGAAGCAGGGCGGGCAAAATCCACAAAAAGCGCAAGGCTGTTTCCTCTTTTGCCGGGACACTAGTGTCGTGGTTTCGAAGTTCGCTACACCATCGATAGTGGGCGCGTGGCGAACTTCGAAACCAAACGACACTAGAATCAATAACTTGCGAGTGTCCCTTCGATCCGAAATTCGCCCAGAGCCAGATATCAAGATCGCGCACGAATTTCAGATCGGGGACACTAGCTGTCAAAGACGGCCCTGACCAATGACGGCCACGAAAACCTGTCACATTTCCATGTTTCATGGACCTGTTCGAAGCAAACAGGTCATTCCATGAAGAAATTTACCGCCGCGCTGCTGTTTCTGACCCTTTCCTCACCCGTCATGGCGGACGGCACCCTCCCGCCAGGCAAGCCCGCGGGCGTCCATCAGGCAGAACTGAACATGGGCAACGCCTGGTTGCTGGTGGGCGGCGCCGCGGTCATCGCGGTGGCCGTGGCAGTCGCGACTTCCGGTGGCGACAGCCCGGCGGTGGCCACCACCTCCGCGGTCGGCACCGCCTCCTGAAGACGCGAAAACGGGCCCGGCGCGCAGGCACCGGACCCGTTGATTCGAATCTCACCTGTCTAAAGCGTGATCCAGACGCCGTTGCGCCAATAGCCGCGGCCGTCATGCCATTCGCGCCAATGATGCTCGCGATCGGAATCCCAATGGCGGTGGAAATACCAGTCGTCGGGGTGATAGTCGAAGGTCACGCCAGGCACGCTGACGCGCGCTTCGCTATGCCAGCAGTCGCCTTCATGGTTGCAGGCGATATAGGCGCTGGCGCCCAGCGTGCTGATTGTGAGTGCCGTCAGGCTTACGCCCGCGGCCAAAGCAAGCTTCTTCAGGCTCATCTCATGCTCCATTGTCATCGGCCCCACTCCGAAAAGAGCCAGCAACTGCCCGGAGTTCCAGCAACGCGCTTTACAGTTTTGTTAGATCCCTGAAGCGAAAGCCCTGTTCCATCCGTTCCGCCTCCCATGAGCCTCTGCTAGAGCTTGCCAATGATGGACGCGGGCGCCCCGATGGATTTCGCTGCCTTTAAGGCGCGCATTCAATCGCCTTCGCTGCGGGCCATCGCCGAGCATTGGGACGAAGTCCGGGGCAAGCGGCGCATGCCCTCCTGGGCGCATCTCAAAACCAGCGTGCTTGAGCCGCATATGACCAAGGTATGGGCTTTCAACTATGACCGTGGCTCAGGTCAATTTGTCGGCCGGTTCGCAGGCAGCACGATCATGGTGGGTTTCGGCAAGAGTTTCCTGGGGACCCCGCTGCGCGAACTCCATTCTCCCGCCATCTTCCAGATTTCCCAGGCCTATTTCACGCGCACGGTCAGCGAACCTGCCTGCGCGCGCTGGAGCGGCAAGCTGTTCAAGGTCGGCGACCAGATTGTCGAGGGTGAGCGGATCTGCCTGCCCATGAGCACGGCGGCCGAACATGCCGATGGCGTGCTGGGCGCATCGTCCTACGACTATCCGGTGCCGCGCACGCCCGACCAGCTCGAGCTGATTCACGACATCGTGGAATGGTGCCATATCTGACGGCGGAACAACTCATCATGTCAGCCCGTTAAGCCATGGTTGCGGGCATGACGTGATGGAGCCAGGGCCATGAGTTCCACTGCCACTTTCCTCATTATCGCGGCGGTCTTGATCGTTGCGGCCATTATCGTCGCCGCCATCCTGTACCATCAGCAGCAGGCGCAGCGCCGGCGCCATCTGCGCGAGCATTTCGGGCCCGAATATGACCGTCTGGTTGCCGCCACCGGCAGTTCGCGCGCCGCCGAGCGGGAACTGAACGCGCGTGAGCAACGGGCTGCGGCGTTCCAGATCCGCAGCCTGTCACCGGAGGAGCGGGCCGGCTTTGCCACCCGCTGGCAGCAGATACAGGCCGAGTTCGTGGACAATCCCAAGGTGTCGCTGGCCCATGCCGACGATTTGCTGGGCGAAGTGATGAGCACCCGCGGCTATCCGGTGCAGGACTTCGAGCAACGCGCCGCCGATCTGTCGGTGGATCATCCAGTGGTGGTGCAGCACTATCATGCCGCCCATGGCATCGCCCTTCGCCACAAGAAGGACCAGGCGACAACCGAAGATCTGCGCCAGGCCATGATCCACTATCGGACGCTGTTCCAGGATCTGGTGTCAAACACGGAGACGGCGCCGCCGCTCCACATCTCGCACGCCGCGGAATAGCGGCAGGCCCAGCCGCAAATCAAGCGAAAGAAACGGGCCGGCGCGCGCGCCGCATTTCCAGGTTCTGCCATACCGCAAGACCAATGAGGCCAAGCAGAACATCGCGGGCGCGGCGCACCAGGGAAAAGGCCATTGCCTCGCCCGGGCTGAGGCCGAACAGGGCGCAGACCAGGATGTAGGCGGCTTCCTGCACGCCCAGGGCCGCCGGCATGAAGAAACCAAAGGTGCGAAGGCTGGTCACCAGGCTATCGATCGCCAGCGCCTCGAGCGGCGTCACCGATACACCCATCAGGCGCAGGGTCACCCAGGCTTCCAGTCCGCCCAGCGTCCAGCACAGCGCATGCAACAACCCGCTTGGCGCGACCTCCTGCAGGGCAAGCAAGGAATGCAGCCCGGGCGGTTCGGCCTTGGCGCCGATCCAGCGATGGAGGCATCGCGGCTTGAAAGGCAAAAGCACATCACGCAAGAGCCACACGAGAAGAGGCACGCCGATGAGCACGGCAAGAGTCAACAGAAGATAGGACGGCACGGCGCTGTCCGGCCGCAGCCACACCAGCAAGACCAAACCCGCAATGGCATAAGGCAGCTTGGCGAGGAATTCCATCAGCAGATCGGCAAGGAGCGAGCGCGCGCCTGTCCTGGCAGGGATTCCCGTCAGCGACAACACATGAACCCCCGCCGCAAAGCCGCCCAGTTGCGAGAAGGGCAGCAGCTCCGCCACGGAATCGCGGGCAAGGCGCGCCGCGACGAAGGACGGCAGAACAGCGCGCGGATTGGTCCGGCCGATGGACCACCAGGCCGCGCCCAACAGCGCGATCAGCGGCAGATGAATCAGAACGACAAGGCCGAAGCCATCTGCTCCGACCGCGGCAAAGGCATGCCCGATGGCCGGCAATCCCGCCCACAACGCCAGACCCGCCAGCAGGGCGATGCCGGCCAGAATGATCGAGAGCCGGATTTGAGTCATGCGTGGGCCTCCTCCGGCACCGCGAAGTGCTGAACATAGGGGGCAAAACCATCCCGCAGATTTCCGGCATCGAGACCGAACCTGGAAAAGTCTTGGGTACGGACCGAACGGCGATGCGGCCGCGCCAGAAACCTTGTCATCCGCCGCTCGGCGGCGGCGCTGAGTTCGAAGCCGCAATGGCGGTACAGCGTGCGGACGGCCGCGATCGGTTGGACGACAACCTGCCCGTAATGCAGATGCAGGATGCGCGGGAGATGGCCCGCGGCATCCATCATGTGACCGGCGGCCTGACGGAGGCGCGCGCTCACCTGATGGCCAACCTGTTTGGGATCGAGGTGGTTGGTAAAAGGCCGCCGCAGATGTTCGGCCAGCCTGGCGCAGGAAGAAACGACACTGAGCGGGTCGCGATGCAGGAAGACGATGACAGCATCGGGATAGACGGCGCGGATGGCATCCAGCGAAAAGACATGATCGGGGGATTTCAGGATCCAGCGGCGGCCAGGCGTTTGGGCCTCCAGATGCTGGAGAAAGCGCCGGTGGAACAGGAATGCATGGTGATGGCCATGCCGGTCGATCCAGTCCTGATAGGACGGTATGCGATGGGTGTTTTCGAAGCGCAGGCTCTGAAACACCTGGGCGGTAATGTCGGTGCATTCCTGCGGCGCATCGGCGCTCAGGTGATGCAGCCGGCCTAGTCCCGGCGTCACGCACTGAAACAGCCGAAGCTGAAGCGCCACCCGCGTCTTGCGCAGGTCCAGCGGCAGAAGACGGGACGGCGACGGATAGGGATAGAGCAGTTGCCAGCAGCGAGGCACGACATTGGCCGGATCGAGCGACAGCAGCTTGTGCAGAAAGGAACTGGCGCTGCGCGGCATGCCGGTGATGAAGACGGGCTTGCGGATGGCGCGGGAAAGGATCGAGGGGTCTTCCTCCTCCGCCGCGTCCAGCCGCAGCTGATTGGTGAGGCAGCGATCCAGATCGCAACGCGTGGCGTGGCGGCCGAACAAGCTCAGATCGGCTTCTTCGGCATAAGCCTTGAGCAGGCGGTTGAGCGGCTGCACGAAAGACAGATCGGAAAAGTTGCTGCGCCCCGCTCGCCGCAAGGCTTTGGTGATCAGCTTCTCGGCCTCAGGCGTGGCAAGGCCCGACGGAAATGCGAATTCCTCGCCCGATTCCGGCAAAAGCCAATCAGCAAAACGTTTGACACAAGCACCCGGCCCTGGCGCTTGCGCGCCGAAGGATTTTGGTTCAGCCGTCATCAGCCGCTGCCACGCATAGAGCGGTGGTTTCCTTTGATGGCCTGTTGAAAATCGTCGGCGCCAGAGGGCGACCGGTGCGGCCATGGGGGCGAATGGAACCAAACGGGATGCATCGCCGGTATTGGCCTTTGGGCCAATGGGTGCGTGGACTGACGTTGCTGTCGCGCGATTTACTGCTGCCACGGCATTACGTGGCGACGTACCCCCGGTATGTTAGCCGGTGTTTTCGCCTGGCGCGCCCGCCCTCAAGTCGCTGTCGCGCGGGCGGGCTTGCCATTGTTTGCGGCGCGGATCGCGCCGCAAACAATGGTGGGCGGTGACGGGCTCGAACCGCCGACCCTATCGGTGTAAACGATATGCTCTACCAGCTGAGCTAACCGCCCAAAACGTGCGCGTCATTACCCGCAGGCAGCGGCGCGGGCAAGGCTAACGGCTTTTTCCGGCCCAGCAGGAACCAGAACGCCGTGCCCGCCAGCAGGATCAGCACCAGCGTCTTGGCGGTCACAAATTTGATGCTGAGGATCAGAGCCAGCACAACGGCATGGGCCGCCAGCCACAACAGGACCAGCGGCCACAGACCTGACTTCATGCGGGACCGAAGCGGGGTCAGTTGAGCGAGTCCTTCAACTGCTTGCCGGGACGGAAGCGCGGCTGCTTGGAAGGCTTGATGGTGATCTCTTCGCCGGTCTGGGGATTTCTGCCCTTGCCGCCGGCGCGTGTCGCCACGACAAAGACGCCGAAGCCGGTGAGGCGCACTTCTTCACCGGCCTTGAGGGTGGCGGCGATGAGGTCGAATACCCCATCCACGGCCTTGGCGGCGTCGTTCTTGGCAAGACCGGTCGTATCCGCAAGTTTCTGGATGAGGTCGTTCTTGTTCACGGGTTCGCTCCTTATCGTTCTGGGCCGCCCGGCAGCCGGGCTCCTGATTCGCCCCCTATCCAGCGAACTGTAGGGGGCCGGTAAGCAGCCCGTAAAGCTGAAAAAGCCCGGAATCGGGGGATTTTTGACCAATTTGGGGGGCTGGGGCCCCAAAAAAAGAGGCCCGGACGGTTAAGTCCGGGCCCGATCTAACTTCTGGTAGTCAACGGCCCGTCAGCGGGTGACGTCAGTGGGTGACCACCGCATCGCCGTCATCGGCCAGTGGCAGGGCGGCTGCCGGGACTTCCGGCTCGACCCAGTCGATGGCTTCCGGCTGGCGGGTCAACGCCACGGCCAGCACCTCGCCCATGTTGGCGACGGGCACGATGGTCAGCCCCGTCTTCACATTGTCGGGCACCTCCGCGAGATCCTTCTCGTTCTCTTTGGGGATGATCACGGTGGTGATCCCAGCCCGAAGAGCGGCGAGCAGCTTCTCCTTCAGGCCGCCGATCGGCAGGGCCCGGCCGCGCAAGGTAACCTCGCCGGTCATCGCCACATCCCGGCGGATCGGAATGCCGGTGATCACCGAGATGATAGAGGTGGCCATGGCCAGACCGGCCGAGGGACCGTCCTTGGGCGTGGCGCCTTCAGGCACGTGCACATGGATGTCGATCTTGTCGAACAGCGGCGGCTTGATGCCGAAGCTGGTCGCCTTGGAGCGGACATAGGACCGCGCCGCGTCGATCGATTCCTTCATCACATCGCCCAGCTTG